>Ga0265294_10000616_pt1 | contig 47683 bp, 48 predicted proteins | sample MunlanPumphouse3_FD_192504 | JGI IMG/M metagenome (GOLD analysis project Ga0265294, IMG submission 192504) | Groundwater microbial communities from a municipal landfill in Southern Ontario, Canada - Pumphouse #3 | ecosystem: Environmental > Aquatic > Deep subsurface > Groundwater | place...
CAGGTGGAATTAAAAATAATGTTCTTCCAAAAATATTTGAACCCTATTTTACAACCAAAGAGTCTTCAAAAGGGACAGGAATTGGTCTTTATATGTGTAAAGAAATAATTGTTAAACATTTATATGGGAATATTGATGTTAAAAATGTATCGTTTGGGCATGACAATGAGAACTATATGGGTGCTGAATTTAAAATTGAAATAATACTTTAAAATAGAAAAGCAACTGCTTTTCTATTTTAAGAACACGCTTTACACATGCCATTAAAAACCAATGAGGTGCTTCCAATTGTATAATTGGTATTAACTTGTACTTGTGTCAATATACTTTGCATATCAAGATGTAAATCTTCAATTGTCTTACAACCATCACATACAAAATGCGCATGATTGGCTTTGCTCAGTTCATAAACCGACTTTTCATTGGGAACTTTCACTTCTTGTACAAAATTTCGCTCAATCATAGAATTCATATTTTTATAAATTGTTGCTAACGAAATAGATGGAAATTTATCCAAAAGTTTATTATAGAGTTGGTCTATATTTAAATGACCACAAATATAAAGCTCTTCAACAATAGCAACTCTTTGTGGTGTTACTTTTAATTCATACTGTTTTAATGTTTTTATATAATTCATACTTTAGCCTTAAATTATTAATGGTATAATCATTTATAGTTTGTTTACTAACCAAACCTTACTCTCTTATTTTGGAAGTATATAAGTGGTAAGTAGATTACTGTGTTAATTATTCAAATTATTTGTTGATAATTATTTTCCTTTAAGGTCAAGTGAATTATACTTCCAAAGGAAAAAAATTATCCTTTAAACAATATGCACAGGAGCAAAAAAGAATGAAACAATATCAAACGTATAAATGTAATAAATGTGGAAATGAAGTAGAAGTCCAACATGTGGGTGGAGGAACACTTGTATGCTGTGGTCAAAACATGGAAATGATTACACAAAATTTAACTGCAGTAAATTTAATGAAAGCCTTTGCAGGGGAATCACAAGCTAGAAATAAGTATGAATTTTTTGCAGAAGTTGCCTTTAAAGAAGGTTTCCACAAAATTGCACGATTTTTTCAAGAAGCAGCTGACAATGAAAAATATCACGCAATGGCTGAGTTTAAAGCCTACAACAAACTTGTTAATGACGTTGAATTGGATTCAACAGTTAAAAATCTTCAATATGCAGCAGATGGTGAAAAATATGAACACGAACAGATGTATCCAAACTTTGAAGAAATAGCTAAAGAAGAGGGTTTAAGAGAGATTGCTCGAATGTTTAAAGCCATTGGAAAAGTTGAAGTTGAACACGAGAAAGAGTATTTAGAACTTAAACAAGCATTAATTGATGAAGGATTTTTCAATTCAGAGGAAGAAGAAGAGTGGTTATGTGAAGTGTGTGGACATATTCACAGAGGGAAAAAACCTCCAGGGGCATGTCCTTTATGCGGTGTTGAAAAAGAGTATTTCAAAAAACGAAGCAAAGATGTAACAGTTGGATAAAAAAAGGATATAAAATGACTCAAAGTAACATAGAAAAATTCATGTCAGATGCTGAAAAGAATAAAGAGTTACAAGCTGAATTAAAAGCCATGGGTAATGATATAGAAAAGATAACTCACTGTGCTAACGCAAAAGGGTATGCTTTTTCAGTAAGTGATTTTAAATCATTTATAGAGACAAACAAAGACGAACTTAGCGATGAAGAACTTGAGTCAGTTGCAGGTGGTGTCACATTTATTCCTTCTAATATCTCATTTGCTTGATAATTTGAAGTTATACATGGCGGTCGTAGTAGAACATGGTTGACTATAGATTTAGTGCAATAGTCATTATGAGCTTTGCAAATAATGATGACGAGGATAGCTCCATGATTTTACTATGCACCGGCATGCTTTATGATTACATTTGACATGCCTATATATAGTATGCGTTGATACTTTGGTATTTATATGTTAAATATTCTCTTTAGAACTGTTATTTTTTCGTGTTCTATTTTTATTATTACGCTAATAGGCTATTTAGATACAAAGAAAAATCTTTTAGAGTATACATTTAAACAATTTTCAATCTCTATAGATATTGAAAAAAAAAGCATTGAAGAGTCTTTAAATGATGGTTACAAATTGGAATCTTTTATAGGCTATGAAAGATTATTTGATAGAATCATAAGTTCAGATGAAAGTATATTAAACACCTATATTACCGATGAAAATGATGTAATTCTATTTGAACATAACAAAAATATTCTCAACTTTGAAAATATTACTTTTTTAAAAAAAATAGAAGATACCACTGTCTTTGAAACTTCTCAAGAATTTATTTTAAAAACTGAAATTAAATTTAACAATAGTTATACAAAAGGATTTTTATACACTATTTCTAATAAAAATAAAATATTTTTAGAACTAAATAAACAATTTTATCTTCTTTTACTATTGTTTGTTTTTATAATGTTGATTCTTATTGCTTTAATGTTTTTAGAAAAAAAAGAAGAAAATCATAAAACTTTTTATCAACTTTTAAAACCTTTGATTGTAGGTCAAATCTTTTATATAATTGTCTTACTTTATTTCACAAACTCCTTATTATTAAACGCATTAGAAGAACAAAACAGAGCGTTAATAAATAATATTGCAGCTAAAATAAATCATGCAACTTCTTTAAATATCCCTATAAATAGAATAAGTGGTGTAGATATAATTTTGCAACAATATATAAAAGAGTATGACTCTTTAGCTTGGGCAAATATAAAAAAAGATACTAATTTTATGTATGATATAACCAAACCAGAAATAAATACTATAGAATATAAGCTATCTTTAGCTGAACAAAATTTAAGCATTTATTTTTCAATCCCTATACATATTATTTACAGTAAAATTTTGAACAATATAAAAGACTTTATATTTTTACTTTTTGCTTCTAGTTTAATATCTTATTTTCTATTTAATATCTTGCTCATTGAAACGAATAATAAAAATAAAATATGGCAAAACGAACTCTTACTTATAAAACCATTGGTGTTTTTTATTTTTTTAACGGAGACATTTAATATATCTTTTTTGCCAAAATATTTTGAACATATTGTCCTAATTAATAATATCAATGAATCTCATATAAAGTATCTGTTTAGTGTCTATTTTTTGTTTTTTGTTCTCTCCTTTTTTCCAGCAACTATTTTAGTTAAAAAATATGGAACTAAAATTACTTTCTTACTTTCTGCTTTTTTTGTAGGTACGGGTGCTGTGCTATTATTTTATTCTACTGATTATTATCTGATTATAGTCGCTCGAATATTGAGTGGTTTGTCATTGGGCTTTCTTTTAATTAGTACAGAAAATCATCTTATTCAATCTTTACCCAGTGACAAAAGACAACTTGTTGCTGCAACAACGATTACTCTTTATAATGCAGCAATTATAGGTGGAGCAATTTTGGGTTCTTTAACCTATAACTATCTTGATATTAAAATAATATTCATCTTTGAAGCCGTTGTTGCTGTGTTAACTATTTTATATACAGTTAAGTTTGTAGAGGCTAAATATGCAGATAAAATTAATGTAGATATTTTATCGTTTAGAAAAAAATTGAAGTTGTTCTTTGATTTTGAATTAATTAAAACCATGTTTTTTACAGGATTTTTCTCAAAAATTACACTCAGTGGAGTTATCTTTGTGGCATTGCCTTTGATTTTATCGAGGTATGATTTTTCTAAAATTGAAATAGGTCAAATTGTAGCATTTTACAGTATTGGTATTTTAATTGGCGGTGTGCTTATTTCTAAATATAAAATAACAAAAACAAATGAAAACACAAAAGTACTCTTCTTAGGAATATTACTCAGTGGTCTAAGTATGATAGGTATGGGAGCTTTAAACTGGGTAGATAATATTTATTTTATAACACTTTGCTTGTTAGTATCACTGTCTGTTTTGGGGATTTCTCATGCAATAATCAGCTCTTTTTTATTGCCAAATATTTTTAATTTTGGTATTACTAAGCATATGGGCATTACTCATGTAAGACCCATAGCATTAACCTATGAAAGAGCCGGTAATATTTTTGGTCCCTTAATTATGATGCAGTTATTGCTACTCTTTGATTACTCTTTTTTAGCCATTTTTGTATTGGGTTTAGCAGGTATTGTCTTTGGAATTATATATAATGTTTATTTTAAAACTAAAAGCCATTAAATTATAATACCCCAATGAGACACTAATTATATTTATGATAAAATCGCGACACAAGGATATATAACTATGTTTAAAATATTTTTTTTATTTACGCTCTTAATAACTTTTCTTTTTTCCAATGACATAAAAGAGTATGAACCTCAAAAAGAGTTTACTCAAAAAATAAATGTAGCATATTATCAAGGGGGAGATTATCCCAATTATCCGCTGTTTTTAAAATCTGTTATAAAAAGTTTATCCGATTATGGATGGCTAAATCCTATTGATTTAGGAAATGAAAAAACGGCTAAAGGCATTTGGAATAAATTGGCAAACGAAGCTAAAAGTCCCTATCTTTCATTTAAAAAAGATACCTTTTATTCTCTTAACTGGGAAGAAAAAAGAAGAAAAAGTGTATCGGATGAAATTATAAAAAGAAAAGATATTGATCTTATTTTTGCTTTTGGAACATGGGCTGGGCAAGATTTAGTCAATGAGGAATTATCAGTACCTGCGTTTGTAATGTCTGTAAGTAACCCTATTACGGCCGGAATTTTAAAAGACAGCGAAAAAGCCAGTAACCCTTTTATATTTTCTGCTATAGATGAAAAACGATACAAAAGACAGATCTCAACATTTCATAAAATCATTAAATTCAAAACCCTAGGAATTGTCTATGAAGATACTGTTTCAGGTGAAAGTTATGCCTCATTAAATGATATTAAAGAACTATCTTTAGAAAACAATTTTAAAATACAAAGCTGTAAAGTGCTTTCAAATGATAAAAAACAGTTAAGAGAAAAGATTATTGAGTGTTATAAAAAACTCTCAACTAGTAACATTGATGCCATATATATCACAACAAACCCCGCTTACGAAGCAAGTGATTTAGAATATTTTATACAAGACATTAACACGCATAAAATACCAACATTTTCACAAGTGGGAAGTTCTCAAGTTGAATATGGAGCACTTATGAGTATTTTTAGAGCCGATTTTAAATACTTAGGAGATTTTTTTGCTCAATCAATAGGTAAAATTATAAATGGTGCTAAACCTTCATCTTTAGATTTTAAATTTGATGAGCCTATCAAGCTTGCTATTAATTTAGAAACAGCCATTTTAATTAATTGGGATATTCCTCTAAATGTAGTGGCTATTTCTGATGAACTCTATCAAAAAACATTAACCAAAAACTCTTTAGATTTAAAAGACAAATAGTTGTTTACCTATATACTTCTTACTCTTAAAAATTTAGATGAAATTTTGTTATTGCAAAATGAAGTTACAAGCAAATTGGATAACGAGGATACTTTTAGAGCTTCTTCAAAAGAGATGTTAGAGAAATTTCTAACCAATGGTTATATTATGGGGGCTATTGCTAACAATAAACTTATTGCGTATCGTATACTTTATACTCCCAATGAAGACATTGACAATCTGGGATATGATTTGAAATTTAACGCTCAAGATTTTAAAAAAGTTATCCATTTTGAGACAGCTATTGTTCATCCTGATTTTAGGGGAAATGGACTGCAAGTTTTGCTTACAGAAGAGATTAAAAAACATATATCTATTGAAGATAAAATTATTTGTGCAACATGTTATCCTTTAAATTATCCCAGTTTATCTAACCTTCTTAAATTGGGGCTTACCATTCAAATGTTAAAAATGAAATATAATAATAACATACGATTTATCTTATCAAATAAAATAATTCAAATAATACCTAACGAAATTATCTCTTGTAAAGCAGATGATTTTGAGAAAATCAAGAGCCTTATAGAAAATGGATATATCGGTACAAAAGTAGTAAAATCTGAAAATTCTAAAATTTTCAATATTTCATTTCAAAAAAGGGAATTGATTTGTTAAAAATTTTTGTTACATTAGCATTTATTATCTCTTTTTCTGTAAATGCAATAACTCTTAAAGAAACTATTGAAATGACCTTAAAAAAAGATTCTGGTATTAGTATTAAATATCAAGAATTTAATGAACACAAGGGGTTATATATTCAGTCAAATGAACAATTTGATGCAAATCTTAATATTAATTCTAGCATAACAGATACCACCTACCCCTCCTCTACCTATGAAGGAACTGAAACTTTAAATCCAAAAACAGTTCAGAACAGTTTTTTTGTAAGCAAACAGTATGAAAATGGTTTTTATGTAGAAAATGGTTTTTTAATAAAAAACAGATTACATAGCAATCAAGAGTACACGCAAAGCAGCGTATTTTTTACTGTAAATAAAGCTCTTTTAAAAAACAGTTCAGAAGAAATAATTACCGCTGATAAAAAAAATGCCCAATATAATATGCAAATTAGTGATTATATGTATAAAAATCAATTAAATAACTCTTTGTATCTGTCAATAGAAGCCTATTGGGAATTGTTGTATGCTTCTAAAAAATTTGAACTTGATAGAGAATCAAAAGACGAAACCAATGAGTTTATGGAAAATATCAATGAACTTATAAAATACGATATGAAACCAAAAGCCGATTTACTTCAAGCCAAAGCCAGTTTTAATTCTAAAACAATATCTTTGTTAAATTCACAATCACAGTTAAATGACAGTAAGTACAATATAGGGTTATTTATTGGAAGCGATTTAGAAGAAAACCAAGATATGGACTTACCCATAGATGAGTTTCCCATACCCAATACCAACGATTTAAAAATATTAGAAGATACCCTGTTTTTTAAAACTAAAGCCATACAAAACAGAGAGGATTTGAAAATCTTAGATATTAATGTACAAAAAGCACAATTAGGTATATTAATAGCTAAAGAGAGTTTGAAATCTGATTTGAATTTAAATTTAGATCTCAATTTAAATATAAATGAAACTCACACCATAAGCCAGAATGATGATGACTTAAATAGCAACAGCGCACGATTATCTTTAGAGTACAAATTCCCTATTAAAAACAGTTTGGCGGAAGGTTTACGAATATCCAATGAAGCGAAGTTGTTAAAAAGTAAAATTGAGTTAAATGAATTAAAAAGAAAAATTTCTTATGAAACGAATAAATTATTAGATGAAATGAAACTCACCATTGTTAATTTTAAAGAGGTAAAAACTTCAATAGACGACTATAACTCGGCATTAGAAAATGAAAAAATAAAATATTCAATGGGTTTTTCCACAATTCTTAATATCATTCAAACAAAAGATTTATTATATTTTGAAAAAGTAAAACGATTGCTTATCTTAAAAGCATACTCTTTACAACTGTTAAAACTTTATATGCTTACATCAACGATGATAGATGATAGCTCAACTTTTTATATTAATACCAATAAATTTTATACTGTTATGAGGGAATAATATGTCAAATACTCTGTTTAGACAAAAAAATTTAGACAATCTCTCTTCCCCTGAAGAGTTAGATACACTTGTTTACAATGTTCCATCAAGAGGTTGGTTAGCTTTAGGCACACTTGGAAGTATAATAGTAATTGCTATTATTTGGTCTATATTTGGAACTATTTCTACTAAAGTAAAAGGAAATGGAATCTTGCTAAAAAATGCAGGTACAGGAAAAGTTTACTCCAGTGCAGCAGGAACTATTAAAAAAATTTATATCAGAAACGGTGATAATATAAAAAAAGGTGATTTAATTGCTACGATTGATCATCCTTTGCAATTAATAAAAATATCAACTGAGAAAAATGCACTGACTTTATTGGAGGAAAAATATAAAAAAACACAATATCAAAGTGAACTCGATTTATCACTTGTTTTTGGAACACTTCAAAGAGATAAAGAAAATATACGAATCAATATTGACATATTAAACACTAAAATAAAAACTATCGAAGAAAAAATAAAAACACAAAAAATACTTTATGAAAAAGGGTTAATCACTTTTGAAAACCTATTAGAAAGCAAAGAATTACTTTCTAATACCAAAAATACTCTTAGTAAAGAAAAAAATAATTTAGTGTTAAAAAATATTGAAGCCTTTGATAAAAAAAGAGAGCGTGAGACTAAATTAGAAGAACTAAATGAACAAATTATAAATGCCAAACGAGCAATACGAGAGCTTGAAAACAGTTTAAAAATAGAGAGTGAAATACTAAGTAACTACAATGGAGTAGTGTTTGGTATTTCAACATCTGAAGGAAGTGATGTTGCAAAAGGAGAGAATATAGCTGATATAGAAAAAGCTGAAGACGAAAACGATTTAGAAGCTGTTTTTTTTGTTTCAGCCTTAGAAGGAAAAATGATTGAAAATGGTTTTTTAGCACAAATTTCTCCTTCAATTACTAAAAAAGAAGAGTATGGATTTATCAAATCGTATGTTAGCAGCGTAGCCGCTTTTCCAGCAAACAGAGAAACTATAATGAACATTTTAAATAACAATGAGTTAACAAATACTTTTTTAAAAGATACTCCTCCTATTATAGTTTATGCAAAACTTGAAAAAAGCAACTCTACATTTAGTGGATTTCAATGGTCCTCTTCAAAAGGTCCTTCAATTCATATAAGCAGTGGAACACTATGTAGTGTAGAAGTTACGGTCAAAGAACAAGCGCCTATTACTTTAGTTATTCCTATGTTAAAAAAAGCTATAAGAATTTATTAATATGATCAAATTATATAAAGTAAATACGCCCACTACATTACAAATTGAAGCGGTTGAGTGTGGTGCGGCGTCTTTATCTATGATACTTGGATATTATGGAAAATATGTTCCTTTAGAAACTTTAAGAATAGAGTGCGGAGTTTCAAGAGATGGAAGTAAAGCCAGCAATATACTAAAAGCAGCAAGGAATTTTGGGCTAGAAGCAAAAGGGTATAAAAAAGAGCCTGAAGAGTTAAAAAAAATGATCTTGCCCATTATAGTTTTTTGGAATTTTAATCACTTTTTAGTTGTAGAGGGATTTAATAAAAAAGGGGAAGTATTTCTAAACGATCCTGCAAGTGGTAAGAAAAAAGTAAGTTGGGATGAGTTTGATAAAGCATTTACTGGAGTTGTTTTAACATTTACTCCAACTAAATTTTTTAAAGCAGACAGTAAAAAACCCTCTATCTTTCCTGGACTTTTTAGAAGACTGAAACCTTCCTTTTCGCAATTGCTTATTGTTTTTATAGCAGGTATTTTAATGAGTATTCCAGGTCTTTTAATACCCATATTTAGTAAAATTTTTATAGATAATTATCTTATTCAAGGCATGGAAAATTGGGTATTGCCACTTATTTATATTATGATTGCAACTGCTGCTATTAATATAGGATTAAATTTCTTACAGCAACACTATTTACTCAAAATAGAAAATGCCATAGCTATTAGTGAATCTAGTAAACTTTTTTGGCATATTGTAAGACTCCCTATGGATTTTTTCAATCAACGAATGTCAGGAGAAATTGGAAATAGAATATCTTTAAATGACAATGTAGCTTCTGTAATATCGGGACAATTAGCAACCAATATGATAGGCTTGGTTACTATTATTATGTATGCTGCTTTAATGTTTTACTATGATGTAACACTTACTCTTATAGGGATAGCGTTTGTCGTTTTAAATATCTTTATTTTTCAATTAATCATAAAACATATTGCCGATAAAAGTAAAAAGTTATCCATTGCTCAAGGAAAACTTTTGGGAGTTGCTATGAGTGGTTTGCAATCTATTGAAACATTAAAAGCCAGTGCCAATGAAAATGATTTTTTTATAAAGTGGTCAGGAAATCAAGCTAAAATGCAAAATGCTACCAATGAAATGGTATTTATAAACCAAATTGCTATGGTTTTGCCCGTTTTATTTGCTGCTATTAATATAGCCATTATTTTAATTGTGGGTTCTTTTAGAGTTATGGATGGATATATGACTATTGGTATGCTAGTAGCCTTTCAATCGTTAATGTATAGTTTTACAGAACCTGTTGTCTCTTTAATGTCTTTAGGAGCTACTATTAAAGATTTAGAAGGGGATATGAACTATTTAGATGATGTCCTAAAGTATCCGGTGGAAGAAAAGTTAAATATAAATACCAATACCAATAAAAAATACAGTAGTGCAAAGTTAGATGGCAAGATAGAACTTAAAAATATAACTTTTGGGTATTCAAAACTAGCTAACCCTTTAGTAAAAGATTTTAATATTACCATAGCTGCTGGGAAAAGAGTTGCTATTATTGGATCAAGCGGTAGCGGAAAATCTACCTTGGCTAAAATGGTTACGGGTCTTTACAAACCTTGGTCGGGAGATATTTTAATAGATGAACAAAACATAAAAGAAATTGATAATAATATCATTACCAACTCAATAGCCATAGTCAATCAAGAGATTTTTTTATTTAAAGGCACCATAAAAGAAAATATAACTTTATGGGATACTTCTCTTAGTGATGAAGAGATAATCACAGCCGCTAAAGATGCGTGCATACATGACCATATTGCCTCTTTACCCAATGCGTATAATACTTTAGTAGAAGAGTATGGCAGTAACTTTAGTGGAGGTCAAAGACAAAGAATAGAACTAGCTAGAGCTTTTGTAAATAATCCTACTATTATTGTATTAGATGAAGCAACCAGTGCGTTAGATCCAATTACTGAGATGAAAATAGATGAAAACATAAGACGCAGAGGAGCTACATGTATTATCATTGCGCATAGGCTTAGTACCATTAGAGATGCCGATTCTATAATAGTTTTAGATAAAGGTACAATAATCCAAGAAGGAACTCATAATTATTTAAAAAGTATTGATGGCTTATATGCGGAGCTTATTAACAATGAATAATATAACTATTTACTCAAATAACCCTTTAAAACTATATGAAGCCAACGCTTTATTTATGGTAAAAAAAGGGAGTGTCAATGTTTTTGCTCTTTTGCCAAGTGGTAAGAAAGAGTATATTACTTCGTTTGTTGAAAATGAGATATTTTTTTCACTAAAAAATTTTAGAAATGAAGAAATTTCTATTGAACTTTTTGCAGGTTTAGTTGAACCTGTTATATCTGCTATCGATTTTGAGCCACACAATAAAATAGAAATAGAAACCTCTATTAAAAAATTTGAGAAATATTTAGCTGACTATGAGAATAAATTAGAAGATATAAATAACAAAAATAATCTATTTGAATACCTTAACAGAGTTTTTCAGAATTTTACACAAAATATTCAAAATGAGCTAAAACTAAAAGAGAACAAAGAGCTAGAAAAATTAAATGCAAGCATTACAAATGATAATAAACTTATCAAAAAATCTATTTTAAATTTGGCTTCAATTTTCAATGAAGAGTTAAAAGAGTTTGAAGTAGATGCCCAAGACAATCTCCTTTTTTCCACCATTAAAAGAGTATGTAATGAGCTTCAAATTCCAGTAAAAGATATTAACTTAGAGTATATTTCAGAAGACAACCCCATTTTAGATATAGCCAAAGCTTTGCATGTAAAAATAAGACCCATAACTTTAAAAAACGAATGGTATAAAAATGATGTTGGAGTATTATTAGGTTTTACAAAAGAGCATATTCCAGTTGCACTCGTACCTAATAATTCATCTTCATATAATATAATTAATTTAAAAACAAATCAAAAAACCAAAATTGAGAGTAAGAATGTATCTGAGTTATTAGAACACGCTTATATGTTTTATAGACCCTTACTGGAAAAAAGCCTGAATTATAAAGATTTATTAAGCTTTATCTCTTTTGGAAATAAAAGAGATCTGATTTATATTATTTTACTAGGAACAATAACAGGTCTTCTTGCACTTGTAAATCCATTGGTTATTGGAAAACTTTTTGATGAAATTATACCCCAAGCAGAAGAGAGTAAACTGTTTCAAATAGCAATTGCACTCTTTGTTGCCGCTATTTCAGCTGCTTTATTTAGCCTTGTAAATGGCTTATTTGTAGCAAAAGTTAGGTGCAGAGTATCTTTAAATTTGCAATCTGCTGTATGGGACAGATTAATAAATTTACCAACATCTTTTTTTAAGAAATATTCAACGGGTGATTTAGCGATGAGAGCAAATGGAATAGAGCAAATACAAACTCTTTTAAGTGCTCAAGCCTTATCTGCATTACTTAATGGAATATTTTCTATTTTTTCATTTTTACTGCTTTTTAAATACAGTGCAAAATTAGCACTAATAGCGTTACTTATCATTGTAATAGGACTTGCATTAAATATTATTTCTACAGTTATTCAACTGAAATATTTAGAAAAAATTCTTGCTATAAAAGGTGATATTTCAAGTTTTTTACTTGAAGTAATCAACGGCATACAAAAATTAAAAGTAGCAAATGCAACCAATAGAGCCTATTCTAAATGGGTTGAGAAATTTTATATACAAAGAAAGCTCTCTTACCGTTTAGGCTTTTTACAAAATTATCTTGAAGTGTTTAACACTGTATTTCCACTGCTAACTTCCATTGTTATATTTGCTGCGGTCTCTTTTTCATTAAAAGAAGATATGCAATTTTCAACAGGAGATTTTATTGCTTTTAATGCAGCTTTTGGACAGTTTGTTATTTCACTGTACCAACTCACCATTGTTTTTATGACTATTCTTAGTATAAAACCAATATATGAAAGGGTGAAACCTATCCTTGAAGCCATACCAGAAACGCAAGAAGAGAACAAAAACCCAGGAATATTAGCTGGAAATATAGAGATTAAAAATTTATCATTTAAATATACGCCTGAGGGAAAAAATATTTTAACCAATATAAATATAAATATAAAAAGTAAAGAGTTTATAGCCATTGTAGGTTCAAGTGGAAGTGGTAAGTCAACCTTATTACGACTATTATTAGGTTTTGAAACTCCCAATGAAGGTAATGTTTTTTATGATAATCAAAATATACAAGAGATAGATATAAGAGCAGTAAGGTCGCAGCTAGGCGTTGTATTGCAAAACGGAAGACTAATGCCTGGAGATATATTTAGTAATATTGTAGGGTCAAGTAATAAAACAATAAAAGATGCTTGGACGGCTGCTATTAAAGCTGGTTTTGATGAAGATATTAAACAAATGCCCATGGGAATGCACACCGTTATTTCAGATGGGGGAACAACCCTTTCAGGGGGACAAAGACAAAGACTTCTTATTGCTAGGTCACTTATTAATAACCCTAAGATTATCTATTTCGATGAAGCAACCAGTGCTTTAGATAACAAAACGCAAGAGATTGTAACAGAAAGTTTAGACAGTTTAAATGTATCAAGAGTAGTAATTGCCCACAGATTAAGTACCATTAAAAATGCCGATAAAATTTATGTTTTAGATGGGGGAAGAGTTGTTCAAGAGGGTACTTACGATGAACTTATTGTTCAAGAAGGTCTGTTTCAAGAGTTAGCAAAGAGACAAATTTCTTAAAGTAAACGAATAACTGTTAAGCTTTAATGGTGTAAAATTTACCTATATAAAAGTCAGAATTATTATTTACCAAATTAAATTATAAATAAGGATATAAAATGAGCCATAATAATAATATAGAAAAATTTCTAACAGATGTTAATGAAAAAAAAGAGTTTCAAGATGAATTAAAAGTTATTGGTAATGATATTGAAAAAATAACCTTATTTGCAAACTCTAAAGGGTACGAATTTAAAAGCAGTGATTTACAATCATTTATAGATACTAACAAAGGGGAGCTAAGCGACGGTGAGCTTGATGGAGTTGCGGGTGGTGCAATAGTAAACCCTGGTATGAATTTCTTAAATTTTTAGTTATCTTTAAAAGAATGAACTATGAATATCTGCTTAAAGTTAAAAGGATAAAAAATGAGCAAAAACAGTATAGAAAAATTTCTAGCAGATGTTAATGAAAAAAAAGAGTTTCAAGATGAGTTAAAAGTTATCGGATTGGATTTTGAAAAGGTAACTTTATTTGCCAACTCTAAAGGATACGATTTTACAATTAGTGATTTGCAATCATACGCAGATACAAAAAAAGGTGAATTAAGTGATGATGAGCTTGGTAATGTTGCAGGTGGCAAGTTCATAAATAATGCTATATATTTCTAACTATTTTTATCCTATCAAATATATTAACACTTTCAAATAATAAAATATTTACTGTGTATGCAATCAAAGTTGAACTTCGCTAAAATAGTTTTTCTAAACTTTTGGGAGATATTTTGTTAAAACTGCTTGTTATATTTTTTATTTCTATTCAACTTTTTGCAAAAACTTTTTCAGTAGCTTCGTATAATGTTGAAAACTTATTTGATTTAGAACACAACAAAACTGAATACAAAGAGTTTATTCCTAACAACACCAACTGGAATGAAGAGATGCTTCGCATTAAACTCAATAATCTAGCTCAAGTAATTAACGACTTAGATGCTGATATTTTAGCGTTACAAGAGGTTGAATCCAAAGAGGCTTTGGAATTACTTTTAAAACTCACCCCTTTATATCTTTATTATGATTTTATTAAAAACCCCTCCTCTGCTATTGGGGTGGCTATTATTAGTAAATATAAAATTATTGAAAGTCATCCTATTTCAATTCAATCAAAAGGAAAATTTGAACGCCCTATCCAAAAAGTTATTATTGAAATAGAAAAAGATAAAAAAATAACTCTTTTTAATAACCATTGGAGGTCGAAAAGAGTAGCTGAAAGTAAACGAATTCAATACGCATTAAGCTTACAAAAACATTTAGAATCCTTATCTGATAAAGAAGATTATATTTTAATAGGTGATTTTAACTCAAATTATGATGAATATTTAAGCTTTAAACATAATAAGAAACTCAATGACAGCTACAATTTAACAGGTATTAATCATGTCTTAAATACTGTTACTAATAACGATTTTATCCTTAAAGAAAATATTAACACACATAATAAAAGAGTTCACTATAACTTATGGCTGGAGCTTCCGTACCATGAACGATTTAGCTATATTTTTCAAAATGCTCCTAACACTCCTGATAATATAATTGTCTCTAAAGCACTTTTTGACCATCAGAATATCTCTTATGTTAATAACTCTTTCAAAAATTTTTCTCCTAAATATTTGCTTGAAAATAATAAAATAAAACGCTGGGAGATTCAAAAAAGCTATCATCAAGGAGTAGGATATTCAGACCATTTACCTATATTGGCTCTTTTCTCAACCAAAAAATATGAAAAACCCAAAAAGGATATTGAGCAATTAAGTCAAGTTAAAAATATGGCAATATTATACGAAACCGATGTTTTACTAAAGCCTTTACTGCTTAAAGAAATTGTTGTTTTGTATAAAAGTGGCAACAATGCCGTTTTAAAAGAGAAAAATGGTCGTGCTATTTGGGCCTATAATTGTGCTAAAGATTTACGAGAGGGTTTAAGTTATGACCTTAATATTCAAAAAATTCAAACACATTTCGGTTTAAAAGAGATTACCGCATTAGATGTTTTAAAAAAATATCCCACTAAAGAGAAAAAAGAAGAATACTATTTAGATGCAAATAGTATTGATTTATTTGGTTTAAAATATCAAAACGAAATTGTACATAATCTTACGGGTATCTACAAAAAGGGACACCTCCATTTTAATAACTCTAAAATCAAACTCTATTCCAAAGAAAAATCTCTTTTACCAAAAAGTGGGCAAAATATAACTATAATGTCAGGTCATTTGGGATTTTATAAATCCAATGCTCAAATAATAATTTATAAAAAAAGTGATCTTCGTGTTAATTAAATCTATTTTTACCAACAGCAGTGGCATTTTAGTATCAAGAGTTTTAGGCTTTTTTAGAGATATTTTAATGGCTTCAGTTTTAGGAGCCAATATCTATTCCGATATTTTTTTTATTGCTTTTAAAGTTCCCAATCTCTTTCGAAGAATTTTTGCAGAAGGGGCTTTTACACAAGCATTTATTCCAGCATACGCAAGAAGTAAACAAAAAATTCGTTTCTCTTCAATTATATTTTTACAATTTTTAGCATTTATTCTGGTTTTATCTCTAGTTGTTACCCTTTTTTCACATGTTATAACAAAAGTTATAGCCATTGGGTTTGATGAAGCCACGGTTTCATTAGCTGCCCCTTTAGTAGCAATTAACTTTTACTATTTACCGCTTATTTTTGTGGTTACTTTTATGGCTGCACTGTTGCAATATAAAAATCATTTTGCTACAACGGCATTTTCTACAGCTTTACTAAACTTAGCACTTATTGGTGCCTTACTGCTTTCAAAAAATATGGACAAATATACTATGACCTATTATTTAAGTTATGGTGTCCTAGTAGGGGGGTTATTGCAGCTTTTAGTTCATACAATAGCACTAAAGCGAAAAAACTTATTAAAAATATTTCATTTTAAACAGCTAAAAAAGAGTTCTACTAATAAGTTTTATCAAAATTTCATAAACGCCACCATTGGCTCTTCTACTAGCCATGTTTCTGCTTTTTTAGATACATGGTTGGCTTCTTTTTTAATTGCAGGAAATATCTCTTATTTGTACTATGCCAATCGTATTTTTCAACTTCCTTTGGCTTTATTTGCAATAGCCACATCCATTGCTCTTTTTCCTATGATTGCTAAAGCTATAAAGAATAACAATGAAGAAAGAGCCTTGCACCTTATGAGAAAGTCATTTTTAATTTTATTGGGCATATTGAGTGTGGCAACTTTCGTAGGCATCTTCTTTGACACGTTAATTATTGAACTTCTTTTTCAAAGAGGTGAATTTACTGAGCAAGACTCTAAAAATACGGCACTTATTTTAACCATGTACCTTATTGGATTGTTGCCTTTTGGCTTATCAAAAATCTTTTCTCTTTGGCTTTACTCTAACAACAAACAGTATATCGCTGCAAAAATATCCATGAAATCTCTTTTATGGAATATTATTTTTTCGCTTCTTTTTATTCTCCCTTTTGAAGCAGCAGGATTAGCTTTTGCTTCAACGCTAAGTGGCTTTATTTTGTTTTATTTAACCATAAAAGAGTTTGGGTTTAAACGATTTTATTTTCTTATAAAAGCCTAACTTTATAAGTTTTTGATATAATAAATACCTTTTTAATACTCACATTTAAGGTTAATTAATGAAAAGCTTTTTTAAGCAGTATATTCCCTATTATAAAAATTATATACCAAAATTTATTTTGGCTTTCATTGGAATGGTATTAGTAGCAGGAGGTTCTAGTGGAACTGCCTATGTTATTCAACCACTATTGGATAAAATTTTTATAGCAAAAGATGAACAGATGCTTCAAATCCTTCCTTTTGTGGTAGTTGGTCTATATTTTGCTAAAGGCTTTGGTGGGTTTATTCAAGCTTACTATATCTCGTTTATTGGGCAAGATATTATTAGAATTGTTCGAGACAATCTACTACGACACATCTTAACTCTGGATATGAACTTTTTTCAAAAAAAACACGGTGGAGAGTTAATTTCTAGAATTACCAATGATATTAATAGAATTCAAAGTGCGGTTTCTAACCAAATTGCAGAGTTTATTCGAGAAATTTTAACTATTTTTGCACTTGTTGCTATTGTTATTTATCAAAGTCCAGAACTGGCTTTCTATGGTCTGGTTGTAATGCCTTTAGCTCTTTATCCACTTTCACGATTAGCAAAAAGAATGAAAAAACTCTCTTCAAAAGCGCAAGAGTCTATTTCTGATATTACCGCGCATTTAAGTGAAATTTTTAACAATGTTGAAATTATTAAAGCCAATACTACGGAACAATTAGAGAGTGAAAAGTTTGCCAAACGCAATAAAATATATTTTGAAATTAATATGAAATCTGTTAAAACCAATGAGCTAGTCTCTCCTTTAATGGAGACTTTAGGAGCATTTGCAGTTGCAGCTGTAATTATTATTGGAGGAAAGCAAGTAATTAATGACCAACTAACAGTAGGTTCTTTTTTCTCTTTTTTAGCAGCTTTGTTTATGCTTTACACTCCTATTAAAAGGCTCTCTTCTTTATATAATAAAATGCAAGAAGCCTTAGCTTCTAATGATAGAATCAATGAAATTTTAAATTTAGAAGCCACTATTCCAAATGGAAAAGAAGCTTTTCCACTCGAGTTAAACAGTGTTGTTTTAAAAGATGTAGTTTTAAAATATGGAGATAAAGTAGCTTTAAATACCATTAGCTTAAGTGCTTCTTTAGGCGAAACTATTGCGTTAATAGGTGACAGTGGCGGTGGGAAAAGCTCACTTGTAAATTTAATTCCAAGATTTTACGAAGCTTTTAGTGGTGATATTTTATTTAATGAAAAAAATATTAAAGATTTAGATATTAAAAACTTACGAGAAAACATCTCTATTGTTACACAAAGAGTCTATATTTTCAATGATAGCGTTGCTTCAAATATTGCTTACGGAAATGAAATTGATGAACAAAAAGTTATAGATGTTTTAAAACAAGCACATGCGTATGATTTTATCTCTAAATTACCAGAAGGAATTCACTCTAAATTAGATGAGTTTGGTACAAATTTAAGTGGAGGACAAAGACAAAGAATTGCCATTGCAAGAGCCTTGTACAAAAATCCTAAGATTTTAATTTTAGATGAAGCCACATCAGCTTTGGACAATGAAAGTGAATCTATTATTTCAGAAGTTATTGAAGAAATAAGTAAAAATAAAATTACATTTATTATTGCACATAGATTAAGTACTATCAAACATGCCAATAAAATTGCTGTTTTTAAAGATGGAAATATTGTTTGTTTAGGGAGTGAAAAAGAGTTACGAGAAAATTGTAAAGAGTACCAACGGTTACATAATCTTGCGAACATTTAGCGTTTGAAACATTTAAGTTATAGCATTAAGATTGTTTCAAAAAAATTTAGGTAAAATGCTGAAATTTTAAAAAAAGGGATAAATTTGTTTAATTATGATTCATTGAAAAAAATACTTTTTATGTTTGAACCTGAAACGGCTCACACATTAGGAGAATTTTCATTAAAAATGTTACCCTATATTTCGCCTTTAAATAACTCTATGATTAAAAAAAATTTCATTATTGATTATAAATTACAACAAGAAATTTTAGGAATAACCTTCCAAAACCCAGTAGGACTAGGAGCTGGGTTTGACAAAAATGCTACTGTAACACAATCTATGATGGCATTAGGATTTGGTTTTACAGAAATTGGAACTATGACACCAAAACCTCAAGAGGGAAACCCAAAACCCAGACTCTTTCGTCATAAAGAGGAAAAATCGCTTCAAAATGCAATGGGCTTTAACAATGAAGGAAGTGCGGTTGTTGCTAAAAACTTATCTAAAGTTTTTCCTTTAGCTATTCCTGTGGGTGCCAATATTGGAAAAAATAAAAATACTTCACAAGACGAAGCACTCAATGATTACAAAATCTTAATTGAAAAATTTAAAGATATTAGTGATTATTTAGTTATTAATATTTCAAGCCCCAATACCCCAAATTTGCGTGATTTACAAAATGAAAAATTTATTACAGAACTTTTTACTATGGCAAAAAGTTTAACACAAAAACCTATTTTTCTAAAAATCGCTCCCGATATGGAAGTTCAAGTTGCTATTGATTTATGCAAAACAGCAGTAGAAAGTGGTGCAAGTGGAATTATTGCTACGAATACTACGCTGGATTATTCACTTGTAAATAACCCAAAAGATATTGGTGGCATTTCAGGTGCTGTTTTAGCCCAAAAATCCTATGAGCTTTTTAAAGAAATTGCCAAAGAGCTTTACGGAAAAACTATTTTAATAAGTGTTGGTGGAATTAGCAATGCTAAGGAAGCCTACAAGCGTTTAAAAGCAGGAGCTTCACTGGTACAATGCTATTCAGGTTTAATTTTCGAAGGTCCTTCAATGGTAAGAAATATCAATACAGGCATTTTAGAGCTTATGAAAAAAGATGGTTATAAAACCATTAAAGAAGTAATTGGTTCAGATTTGCTATCAAAAGAGTGAAGTGTTCAATGATTAAATCTATTAAAATATTTTTCATTTTTCATTTTTCATTTTTCATTCTATTTACAGGAGACTTAATGAGCAACAGCTTACCAAAATACAGTACTAAAACCCTAGAAAATGGCTTACAAATTGTAGCTATTCCCATGAAAAATGGCACTCAAGTTGTAACAACTGATATTTTTTACAAAGTAGGAAGTCGTAACGAAGTTATGGGAAAATCGGGCATTGCTCATATGCTTGAACATCTTAACTTTAAATCTACTAAAAATTTACAAGCGGGTGATTTTGATGAAACAGTTAAAGGCTTTGGAGGGGTAAACAATGCTTCTACTTCATTTGACTACACACAATATTTTATTAAATCGAGTTCACAAAATATGGACAAATCTTTGGAGCTGTTTGCAGAATTAATGCAAAACTTAACGCTAAAAGATGAAGAGTTTCAACCAGAAAGAGATGTTGTAGCAGAAGAGAGACGTTGGAGAACAGACAATAATCCTGCGGGATATTTACAATTTAGACTCTTTAATAATGCTTATATTTACCACCCTTACCACTGGACTCCAATTGGATTTACAAACGATATTAAAAATTGGACCATAGAAGATATAAGAGATTTTCACAGTACGTATTATCAACCTTCAAATGCTATTGTAATTGTTTCTGGAGATATTGATGAGGAAACTATTTTTAATTCAGCTAAAAAACATTTTGAAAATATTAAAAACACAAAACCTATTCCTTTAACTATTCACACCGTTGAGCCTAAACAAGATGGAGAAAAAAGAGTAACCATTTACAAAGATTCACAAGTTCAAATGCTGGCAATGGCGTATCATATTCCTTCTTTTGAACACGAAGACCAACCTGCTCTTTCTGCTTTAAGTGAACTTTTTAGCAGTGGGAAAAGCTCTTTGTTGCATAAAGTACTTATAGATAAAAAACAGATGGTTAACTCCATTTATGCTTATAATATGGAACTAAAAGACCCAGGTGTCTTTATGTTCTTTGCAGTTTGTAACCCTGATGTTAAAGCCAAAGAAGTTGAAAAAGAGATTTTAGCATTAATTGAAGAGGTAAAAGAGGGAAAAATTAAACAAAGTGAACTTGAAAAAATAAAAATCAATACTAAAGCTGATTTTATTTTTTCACTTGAAAGCTCTAGTAGTGTGGCATCTTTATATGGAAGTTACTTTGTCAGAGACAATATTAAACCTCTTTTTGAGTATGAAAACAACATTGAAAAACTAAAAGTTCAAGACTTAGTTGATGTTGCAAATAAATATTTAAAAAAAGAGAACTCAACAACGGTAATTTTGAAAAAAGAGAAAAATAATGAAAAAAAATAAAATCACTAATTTACCCAAAAATAAAGTAAAAGTTTAAAGGATAAAAATGAATAATATAGTAGGTGCGATGACTGCATTGATTACTCCGTTTAAAAATGGAAAAGTAGACACTGCTTGTTATGAAAGTTTAATTAAAAGACAAATTGAGCAAGGAATAGATGTTGTTGTTCCAGTAGGAACAACGGGAGAGAGTGCAACACTTAGCCATGCTGAACATAAAGAGTGTATTGAAATAGCCGTTGCCACATGTAAAGGTACTCATGTTAAAGTAATTGCAGGAGCTGGTTCTAATGCCACACATGAAGCGTGTGACATTGCAAAACATGCTCAAGCAGTAGGTGCAGATGGGTTGCTTTCTCTTGCTCCTTATTACAACAAGCCCTCTCAAGAAGGGTTGTATCAACACTATAAAGCCATTGCCGATTCTGTTGAAATTCCTTTTATGCTTTACAATGTCCCAGGACGAACGGGTGTTGACATAGAAGCAGCTACTGCTATTCGACTCTTTGATAATGTGCCTAATATTTATGCCATTAAAGAAGCTACGGGCAGTTTAGAACGAGCCATTTCCTTACTCTCACAACGACCTAATTTTTGCGTTATTTCAGGTGATGATGCTATTGATTTCCCTATGTTAACAAGCGGTGCTTCTGGAATTATTTCTGTAACTGCAAATTTATTACCAAACTTAAAAAGTAAATTAGTACACAGTGTGTTTGAGGGTGATTTTAAAACAGCCAAAGCTATTAGCAATGAGTTATACCCTATTAACAATGCTCTGTTTTGTGAAAGTAATCCTATTCCTATTAAAGCAGCCATGTATTTAGCAGGACTTTTAAGCACATTAGAGTACAGATTGCCATTAACAGCTCCTAGTGCTGAAACTATGAAAATGCTAGAAAAGATTTTAAAAAATTATGAGGTAAAAAAATAATGCGAGGAAAAACATTAGTTATTACAGGAGCTACCAAAGGAATTGGTCGAGCAACTGCATATAGGTTTGCAAAAGAAGGAGTTAATATTGCTTTTACATATAACTCTAATGAACAAATAGCCATTGATATGGTGATTGATTTAGAAAAAACATACGGTGTTAAAGCCAGATGCTATGCGTTTAATATTTTAGAACCTGAAAACTATAAAGAACTTTTTCTGAAAATAGATGAAGATTTTGATCGAATTGATTATTTTATTTCTAATGCCATGATTTATGGAAGAGCCGTTGTAGGTGGGTATGGAAAATTTATGAAACTCAAACCCAAAGGCTTAAATAACATCTACACAGCAACTGTTAATGCCTTTGTATGTGGCGCGCAACAAGCTGCAAAACGTATAGAAAAAGTAGGTGGCGGTGCTATTGTCAGTCTTAGTTCTACGGGAAATTTAGTTTACATAGAAAACTATGCAGGGCATGGAACAAATAAAGCGGCGGTTGAAGCTATGGTGAGATATGCAGCTACAGAATTAGGTGGAATGGGTATTCGAGTAAATGCCGTTTCAGGTGGTCCTATTGAAACTGATGCACTAAGAGCCTTTACAAACTATGAAGAGGTCAAAGAAAAAACAGCAGAACTCTCCCCTTTAAATCGAATGGGACAACCTGAAGATTTAGCCAATGCCTGTTATTGGTTATGCAGCAATGAAGCTTCTTGGATTACAGGACATACCTTAATTGTTGATGGCGGAACTACTTTTAGATAATGAAAAAAGCACTTAATACGCCTAATATTTTAGCTCTTTTAAGAATTGCCTTAGCTCCTTTGATGCTGTGGATTTTAATTGACAGAACCAATCCTATGTTTGCTTCGTGGCATCCTAGCTGGTTTGATTATTTTGCAGGGCTTATTTTCGTTATTGCTTCGGTTACTGATTTTTTTGATGGCTTTATTGCAAGAACTTGGAACCAAATGACAAAACTGGGTTCCATTTTAGACCCCCTTGCCGATAAAATGCTCATGTTAGCAGGTTTTTTAGGGCTTATTTTAATTGAGCGTGCCAGTATTTGGGCGGTGTTTTTAATTTTATCCCGTGAATTTTTTATTACAGGTCTTAGAGTGTTAGCCGTTGCTGAAAAAAAAGATGTCGCTTCTTCAATGGCTGGAAAAATTAAAACCGTTGTTCAAATGATTGCAATTGGATTTTTGATTATGAATTGGCCTTTTGGAACTTCTTTACTTTGGATTGCAGTTGCTTTAACACTTTATTCAGGCTATGAATATACAAAAGAATATTTTAAAGGTTAAGATTTGGGTTTAATTACTTTTTTATTGGTTTTATCGGTTTTAGTTTTTATTCACGAATTAGGACACTTTTTAGCAGCTCGATTTTTTGGAGTAACTGTACACACTTTTTCTATTGGGTTTGGGAAACGACTTATTGCTAAAGAGTATAAAGGTACTCTTTGGCAACTCTCACTTATTCCTTTAGGTGGATATGTGAAAATGAAAGGTCAAGATGACTCCAATCCTGCACTTATTGAAGCTGGAAACGACTCATACAACACCAAAAAGCCGTGGCAACGAATTGTTATTTTAGTTGCAGGACCTTTTGCTAACTTTGCATTAGCAGCCGTTTTATATTTTTGCATAGCACTATTAGGAAGTAACTCATTAGCTCCAAATATTGGAAAAGTTATTGAAAATTCACCTGCATTTAGTGCTGGATTGCAAGTAAATGATGAAGTAGTACGAATTAACGATAAAGATATTAAAACATGGGATGAGATTGGGGCATATATACGAACTTCTCAAAGTGCTTTAAAATTTTATGTCAAAAGAGAAGGAATTATTCGAGCCTTTGTAATTAGCCCTGAACTTTCAGATTCTGAAAATATGTTTAAAGAAAAAATTCAAAAAAGAATGATAGGAATCGCACCTGCCCCTAAAATTGTAACCATTTATCACAATCCAATAGAAGCCATAGGTTATGCATATGATCACACCATTGAATCTTCTAAAATGATTTTTCAAGGGGTTCAAAAACTTATCCAAGGAGTTATTCCTAGCAGCGAAGTAGGTGGAGTTCTTACCATTGGAAAAGTTATTTCAGATGCCTCGCAAACTAGTATTGTGGCACTTTTAACCATTACAGCATTAATTTCAGTGAACTTAGGAGTTTTAAACCTTCTTCCTATTCCAGCACTTGATGGTGGACATATTATGTTTAATCTTTATGAAATGCTAGTAAGAAAAAAACCAAGCGACAAAGTTTTTGTTGCGTTAACTATTGCTGGTTGGTTTATTTTAGGGGCATTAATGCTTTTGGGAATTTTTAACGACATTAACCGATTCATGCAAGGATAGTTTATGAATAAAGAACAAGCAACTAAAAATTTAAATCAAGTCATTGCTCAAGTCGAAGCAGCAAGATTGGGCTTAAGTCATCACCATATTGTTAAAATCATTGGAATTAGCAAATATTCAACGGCTAAAGATGTTCAAATTTTATATGAATCAGGTCAAAGAGCCTTTGGTGAGAATAAAGTTCAAGACTTAAAACAAAAAAGTCAAGAATTAGAAGAGTTGCCTTTAGAGTGGCATTTTGTAGGGCGTTTACAAAGCAATAAAATCAATAATTTAATAGATTTAAACCCAACGCTTATTCAAAGTTTAGATTCATTAGAACTGGCATTAGAGTTACAAAAAAAACTTGAAGCTAAAAATAAAACTCTTTCGTGTTTATTACAAATTAACTCAGCGTATGAAGAGAGTAAAACGGGAGTATTACCAGAAAATGCCGTTGAAATTTATAAAACTATTTTACAACAGTGTCCCAATATTAAACTCAAAGGCGTAATGAGCATAGGCGCTCATGTAAATGAGGAAGCCATCATTAAACAAAGTTTCCAACGCACCAAAGAGGTCTTTGATGAACTTCAACCCTTAGGAGCCATTTATTGTTCAATGGGAATGAGCAGCGACTTTGAACTGGCTATTTCATGTGGTTCAAATATGATTCGCGTGGGTTCAAGCCTTTTTAAAGCATAAAGAAAACTCCATGAGAAAACTCCTTTTTCTTTTTGGCGTTTTACTTCTTTTTAGTGGATGTTCTTCTAAAATTACTCTTGATGTACTGCGTGCTTCAAAAGTAAATAATCCTAGCATTAAACAACTCGCCATTATGAATTTCAAAAACGACACCATAGGACAAGCTTCAAGTATAGAATCGCAACTCTCTTCTTTAATTTTACATGAAAAACCTTATTTTACCTTAGTTCAACGAAGCGATTTAAATATTTTATTGGAAGAAAAAAAACTCAATGACTCTGCTTTGGTTGACTTAGATAACATTAATGATTTTAGAGGTTTAACGCAAGTTAAAACCTTTTTAATGGGCGAAGTGTTGCAATCAACTTTGCATAAAAATGTTTATTTTAAATCTGAAAAAAACTATCAGCACTGTTTGGAATATAATAAAAACAAAGAATGCATTCGGTTTCCTGTTCGTTTAATTCGTTGCCAAACCAATGATTATATGGTTCAAACACAAATTAAAGCAGTTGAAGTTGTTAGTTCAAATATTTTATACTCACAAACCTACACCCAAACCGATTCAATTACCCAATGCGATGATGTAAATTATTTACCCACAAAAGAGGAACACAATCACTATTTAGGGCAACTCATTGCTCAAAAAATTTTAAAAGACTTAGCGCCTCATTATGTACAAATAAAAGTATCTTTATTAGAAGATGTGGAGATTCCTCTGTCAAAAACTCAAGAACAATTTTTTAAAAATGCACTCACTCTTTTAACGCAAAACAGATATGAGCAAGCCAAAACTTTACTAGAAGATTTAAACGAACAAACCCAAGAACAAAGTTATGTTATTTTATACAATTTAGCTCTTTGTTACGAAACACTTCACAGCATTGACTTAGCATTTAAAACATATGAAATGGCAGAAAAACAAACTTTAAATAAAGAGGTTGTCAAAGAGATTTCAGAAGCTTTAACCCGTGTTAAACAAGTACTTTTAGAAAAAGAAAAAATAAATAAACTCATACATTATTAAATAATCTCTAAAATACTACCTTTATTAAAACTTAAGGAGTATGGCTCTTTTATAAGATAAAAGATGATAAAATCACTGACGCACAACGGTACTACTTATACCGTTCTAATAAAGGTTTATACACAATGAAAAACGTTCAAGACATTGAAAATTGGTTAAATAGTTACTCTATTAATAACTTTACTGTTTCAACTGATTTTCAAGTAAGTGTCTATGGCAGTGTCAATTTAAAAGGAAAACTTAAAACCAAAAGATTGCCCGTAGAGTTTAAACTCGTTGATGGCTACTTTGATATTAGTGATAATGGTTTAGTTACTCTTGAGGGGTGTCCTGGTCAAGTTACAAAAGATTTTAACTGCTCTCATAACAAACTAGAAACTCTATTTGGAGCTCCTTCAAAAGTAGGCGATTTCGACTGCTCTTTTAATAAATTAAGAGACCTTTCTTATGGACCTAAAGAAGTTTTAGGCTACTTTGATTGCTCTAACAATGAGTTGGTCTCTATAAAAGGAAGTCCAAGAACGGTTAAAGGGTATTTTAAATGCGCAAACAATCAAATTGCCTCTTTACGTGGGGGACCTAAATATATTGAAGGTCATTTTGATTGTTCTTGTAACAGTTTAGAAACTCTTTATGGAGGACCTATTACGGTAGGGCAAGACTATTTTTGCTACTGGAATAAACTAAAAGATTTAAACTCCCTAGCCGATGAAATTGGTTGGGATTTAGTAACTGACTTTAGACTCAATCATTTACAAAGCAGCTTTGATGAAGAGAAGCGTACATGGAGATATAAAGGGCAAGATGTTATTGCTCATGTCTATAAGCCAGTAGTTGCATTAACAAATAAGCAAGATATTTCAAAATGGCTAGATAAACATCATATTAAAAACTATAATATTTTAGAAGACAACAGCGTTAATGTTAATGGACACGTTCGTTTAACTGACCGTTTAGCAAACCTTTCAAAACTGCCTTTAAGTTTTAATGAAGTTGAGGGCGATTTTGATATTAGCGACAATGAATTGGTTTCTCTAGAAGGCTCTCCAAGAAAAGTAGGAGGAAATTTCTTAGCTTTTAAAAATGAAGTTACTTCCTTAAAAGGTGGACCTAAAGAAGTAGGTAAAAGTTTTATTGTTTTACGAAACAATGTTACTTCCTTAGAATATTCTCCTTCTTTAGTTAAAGAAGATTATATCTGCTCTCACAATCCACTAACCAATTTAGAGGGTATGATTTCCGTACAAGGATCTGTTTTCACAGGAGTGGCAATCTCTTCTATTAAAGCTCAAGAGTTTGTTTACAATGGAGTGAAAACCTTTAAATACCCAGGAATTGCTGTTATGGAGTATTTAGATAAAGAGTACATTGCACTAACGCAAGAAGAGATAAACTTTGAAAAAACAAAGAAGAATTTACAAAATGTTATGAATAAAATGATAAATAATGGAAGCTTGAGTAAAGAGATGATTAACGACACATTAATTAAAAACCTTACTAAATATAAGCTTTTTACACTAAAAGACAAAGTGCTTCTTTTAAAAAATCCACCTGACCATAGAAGCGATAATAAAGAACTCAGTGAAACTGAAATACGAAAACTGGTTTTCGATTCGGAAATATAAAAAAGACCAAAGAGGAAAAGAGAAAGGTAGAAGAGTTTTTCTTCTGCCTTTTTTTTAGTTTGACATACAATTTTTAAACTTTTTAAGTTCCTCTTCAATGCTAGGAACTCTCATAAAATGCTCCTCTATTTAAAATATTTGACAAAATAAAATTAAAAACCTATAATAGATGTTATAAAACATATTAATTAGGTTAAAGGCTAAAAATGTTAAATATTCTTTTTGGAAGTAAGTGTAAAGAACAAGTTTTACAATTTATTTTAGCATTTGATACAGGTTATGCAACACAAATAAAAAACTTTTATACTATTGGGCTTGACCCCGTACAAAAGCAGCTAGAAAAACTAGAATTTGGCGGAGTTTTAGTGAGTCAAAAAGTAGGTAGAACAATAGTTTATAGTTTTAATCCTAGATATGCTTTTTTAAATGAACTAAAAGCTCTGTTATTTAAAGCCAAAGAGTATTATCCTTCTGAACTTACTGAAAAACTTTCTGCTATAAACAGAAAAAGACCAAGAAGAGCAGGTAAACCATTATGATAAAAATAAATAAAATGACCATGCCTGAACTTGCTAGTTATGTATGTCAGCAATTGCAAAACAACAATATTAATGTTGTATTATCAGGTGGCTCATGTGTTGAGATTTATTCTCAAGGGGATTATACTTCGTATGATATTGATTTAGTTAATCGCTACAATGAAACTTTTTTTAAAATAAAAAAAATTATGGAAAGTTTAGGTTTTAAAGAAGAAGGTAAATACTTCACTTATCCTGATACAAAATTCTTTATTGAGTTTCCAAGTGGTCCACTAGGTGTTGGTGATGCTTGTGTTAAAGATATAAATGAGCTACGCACAAGCTTTGGAATATTAAAACTTCTGACTCCAACAGATTGCGTTAAAGACAGATTAGCAGCATATTATCATTGGGACGATCAACAAAGTTTAGTTCAAGCTGTTTGGGTATCGCAAAAGAATTATGTGAATTTTGATAATTTGCAAAAATGGTCAGAACTTGAAAAATCTATAGAAAAATACAATAATTTTTTAAATATTTTAAAAGAGAAGGAAGAGGAAAAAAATTGAAGGTAAAAAAAAGAAGGTAGAAGAGTTTTTCTTCTATCTTTTTTTTAGTTTGACATACAATTTTTAAACTTTTTAAGTTCCTCTTCAATGCTAGGAACTCTCATAAAATGCTCTCCTATTAAAAAGGCATCTGCACCTATTGCGCTTAGTCGTTGTATGGTCTCAATATTTGAAACTCCACTTTCTGCTACAATAATTTTTCCATTTGGAATCATAGGAATTAACTTATTGCATAAATTCATATCCATTTCAAAAGTATCAAGATTTCGGTGGTTTATTCCAATAATATTGGCACCACATTTCATGGCTTTTGTTAAATCTTCGGTATCGTGAATTTCAACTAACACTTCTAAACCAACATGCAAGGCATATTCATATAGTTCTTTAAGTTCTTTAGTACTTAAAGCTTTTGCAATTAGCAAAATAAAATCAGCTCCATAAACCAAAGCTTCTACAATTTGATACTTATCTACAATAAAATCTTTCCGTAAAAGTGGCGTTGGTACATAGCGTCTTATTTGTGTTAAATACTCTAAATTACCTTGAAAATAGTGAGGTTCTGTTAAAACAGAAATTGCACTAGCACCACTGTTACTATAACTTTGAGCGATAACAACAGGGTCAAAATCTTCTTTAATAATTCCTTTAGAAGGACTGGCTTTTTTAACCTCTGCAATAATACGAATGGGGTCCTCTTTAGTTGCACGCAAATACGGTTTCACATCTCGTGGGGCATATGGATTAGCAGCTAAACTTCGCCCTAGAACATCTAAAGGCAACTCTTTTTTTCTTCTTTCTAAATCTTGTTTTGTTATTTCTATTATTTCATCTAAAATCATTTTTTAGAACACTCCTGTATTTTTTTCCAATGCAATTTAATCTCTTCATCTTCTAAGCCTATTGCATCAACTATTTTTTTCATATAAACATATGCTTCTTTACATTTGTTTTGTTTGTACAATCCCCACGCTAAAGAGTCAATATAGGCTAAATTATTAGGAGCTTTTTCCAAAGCTTTTCGTACTAACATTAAACCTTTTTCAACATCTAAATCATAATCTATTAAAATATATCCTAAATAGTTTTGATAAATATGATTGTCTAAAACAGCTAAAACATCTTCAAATTTTTCAATCACACTTTTTAATACCACTTTTTTATCAGGAGCAATTTCAAACTCTAAAATAGCCATTTGTGCGAGTAAATCAATATTTCTATTTAATTTATAGACATTTTTAACCATATCTAACGCTTTTTGAATCTCATTAGCGCGTTTATACAAAGCTATGAGTTTCATATCGTCTATATGATTGGTCTCTAAAAAAGCAATTGCTTCATAAATATCTTTTTGCTCTAAATACTCAATAAGCATATTATATGCTTTAACCATTGAGGTAAAATCCTCTTCCTCTTTAAACTTATTGTACATTCGTTTTAGTATGGAAATAATACCATCAATATTTTGTTGCTCTTCATAAATAGACAAAAGTTTACTGCAAATAGGAATTTCACAACTTTTAAGCCTAATATGTGTTTCTAAATAAGAGATTGCTTTTTGCTTTTCATTAATAAAGCTGTATAAAATATTAACCAAACTCAACAGTGTATTGGGATTTCCATTTTGACTGTAAGCACTTTCAAAATATTCAGCCGCTTCATAGAAATCTTTTCTCATATAATAGACATTGCCAATGAGTTCATAATTTATAATATTGTTATATTCACTCAATAATATTTTAGAGTGTTTTAATGCTTCATCATATTCATACAGATTAATTAGTGCCACAATATAAATACGATAAACCTCTTCATATTGGGGTACATTTTTATTTAAATTAGCAAAACTCTCTTTTTTTGTGGTTTCAAAATCTTTAATTTCTAAAGAAAATCTCAATGACCGAAGCAGATACTCATATTTTTTAGTTTTTTCAAACAACGCAAAATAGATATTTCGACTTTGTTCGTACTCTCCTTGATTGGTATATTCAATGGCGTGCAAAATATATTCATCTTCTTTTTCAAATGATTTATTATTGTTAGGTAAAGCAGCATTATTGTTGTTAGTACACCCAACTGCAGTAAAAAGAAGTAATATTATTAAATAGATTGTACGGCTAAACACTCTTTTTGCACCTCTTCTTTATTTGTTTTAAAATATTCCCAAAAAGGAAATGTTCGACACTGTATTGGACGAAATTCATAGACACTGCACTGTTTTTTTTCTAAATCAAAAAATGCACATGCAAAGTTATCAACAGCCGCTTCAACCTCTTTAATAGAGTATTTATACCCTACTTTATACAAATATTTTAAAGTAAACTCTTGAACATCAAGTTTTAAAAAATTTGCTAATTTTTCAATTTCATCTTTTGAAATCCAAATATAGCCTGACTCTCCTATGCAACAATTTCCATTGCATGAAGAGCATAAAGAGGCATCAAAAACAAAATCGAACCCATCTTTTTTTATTATGTTACTCATAACTCTACTTTAATACTGTATGTTTTTGTTTTAGAATAAATTGTTTCTACTTCTTGTGTATATTTCTCATTTTCAAAAACAATTAAAGCAGGTTTTACAGTGGTTAAAGAGTTAGAATTTTTTCTAGCATATATCATAACTAAAGTAGCATCTTTATCTCTTTTAGAGTGAATAAACTGCATTGTTTCGATATTTAATCGGTATTTATTCAAAAAAAGAATAATATCATTTAGTTGCTTAACATCATAACAGAAAAAAAGCTTCCCATTTTGTTTAAGTGTTGTTGAACACTTTTGTATAAATTGTTCTAAAGGCATAGAGTCGTTGTATCTTGCTATTTTTATATTTTCATTTTCACTTTTTACTACATTTTCACTGTAAAAAGGAGGGTTTGAGACACAAATATCAAAGGTTTTATCAAAATCTATTTGAGTAAAATCACCCTTATATATATGAGTATCAATACCATTGGTTTGCGCATTTTTTAAAGAGAGTTGTTGAAAAGTAGTTTGAACTTCACATTGGTGCAAATTCAATTTACTGTAATCACGAGCCACAAGTAAACCTAAAATGCCACTTCCACTTCCAATATCTAGCAGTTCACCTTGAATATTTTTAAATTTTTTTAAATTCTCACAAATAAAATGGTATAAAAAATGAGTGTCGCTGTTATAACAGTAACCCTCTTTGGGCTGATACAGTACCAATTGTCTTGCCTTACGGATTAATTTTTTGCTATTATAGCAAATTTAAATAAAAACAGTATGGTCATTTTTCTATTTAAATAAAGAGAAGCTCTATTATATTTATGTTGACATATTAATAACTATTATCATTTATGGATACATTGAAAACTTAACTATGATTGTCCTATCGGCTTTAAAGAACAACCTTGTGACCTTTACCTTTTTAAAACTCTTTATTAAACTCTCTGTTTTTTTACTTGTATCAAATGGTAACAAGAAGAGATATTAATCAAAAATAAGTTAAATTTTAAATACTTCTGTATGAATATAGGTTATCATCATAGCATTAATATTTGAGATGCTTCTCAACTATTTATCTAATAATTAAGGGGAAAAAATGGCAATTATGGAAGCTCCTGCAAATACACCTGTATGGGTAGATGAGTCGAAATGCAAAGCATGTGATGTGTGCGTTTCTGTCTGTCCTTCTGGTGTTCTTGCAATGAAACCAGAACCAACTTCAACTTTAGGTGCAATGATTTCTATCGTAGCTAGCGAAGCTTGTATTGGCTGTAATGACTGTGAATTATCTTGTCCAGATTTCGCAATTTATGTTGCAGATAAAAAAGAGTTTAAATTCGCAAAATTAACAGACGAGTCAAAAGCTCGAGCTGAAGCAATCAAAAAAAATAACTACAGAGTGCTAAGCGCTTAAGGAGACTAAATGGCTAGAGAAATAATTTCAACCGGTAATGATTTAGCGGCAATCGCTGCAGTAGATGCTGGATGTGAGTTTTTTGGTGGGTATCCATTAACTCCTTCAAGTGAAGTAATGCACACAATATCTGACCTTTTACCAAAAGCAGGTGGTGCGGCAATTCAAATGGAAGATGAAATTGCAGGAGTATGTTGTGCCATTGGTGCATCAATGAGTGGGAAAAGATCCCTAACAGCAACGTCAGGACCTGGTATTTCTTTAAAAGCAGAAAATATTGGTTTAGCGTTTATTGCTGAAGTTCCTTTAGTAATTGTAAATGTTATGAGAGGTGGTCCATCAACTGGTCTTCCAACTAGAGTTTCTCAAGGGGATGTTCTACAAGCAAAATCACCAACACACGGAGATTATAAATCAATTACTTTATGTGCAGGAACACTTTCTGAGTGCTATACTGAAACAGTAAGAGCATTTAATATTGCAGATAGATTTATGCAACCTGTATTTGTTTTATTAGATGAAACAATTGGTCACATGAGTGGAAAAGCAACCTTACCTACATTAGATGAAGTTAAAGCAGGCATTAAATACAGAAAAACTTTTGATGGTCCAGCATCTGAATACAAACCATATGAGTGTGCAGATGACCAACCTGCAGTTCTAAACCCAATGTTTAAAGGGTACAGATACCACTTTACAGGGCTACACCATGATGAAAATGGACATCCTACTGAAGATGAGCAAAAATGTGATGACTTATTAAAAAGACTTTTCAGAAAAGTAGATGCTCACATGGATGAATTAGAATTAAATGAAGAGTATATGTTAGATGATGCTGAAATTATGATTATTGCATATGGTTCAGTAGCACTTTCTGCAAAAGAAGCCATTAACAGATTAAGAGCTGAAGGTATTAAAATTGGAATGTTTAGACCAATTACTTTATGGCCAAGTCCTTCTAAACGAATTAAAGAGTTATGCGATAAATTCAAAAAAGTATTGGTTACTGAGTTAAACTTAGGTCAATACATTGAAGAGATTGAAAGAGTAAGTGGAAGAAGAGATTTTACAACACTGTTTAAATCAAATGGTCGACCAATTGCTCCACTAGAAATTATTGATATAGTGAAAGGAATGTAACATGGCATTTAATTACGATGAATATTTAAGAACGAAGAAAATGCCAACACTATGGTGTTGGGGATGTGGTGATGGTGTAATTTTAAAAGCATTTATTAGAGCCATTGACAAATTAGGTTGGAAAATGGACGACATTTGTGTTGTTTCAGGAATTGGATGCTCAGGAAGATTCTCATCTTATGTTAACTGTAACACAGTACATACAACACATGGTAGAACTATTGCTTATGCAACAGGAATTAAATTAGCCAATCCAGATAAAAAAGTATTTTGTATCACAGGTGATGGAGATGGTTTAGCTATTGGTGGTAACCACACAATTCACGGTTGTAGACGAAATATTGATATTAACCATATTGTTATTAATAACTTTATTTATGGATTAACAAACTCACAAACAAGCCCTACAACTCCTCAAGGAATGTGGACAGTTACTATGAAAAGAGGAAACATTGACCCTACTTTTGATGCATGTAACTTAGCCATTGGAGCAGGTGCTACATTTGTTGCACGAGAGACCATGTTAGACCCTAAAAAATTAGAAAAAGTATTTGTTCAAGGTTTTCAACATAACGGTTACTCTTTCTTTGACATATTTTCTAACTGTCATGTTAACTTAGGTAGAAAAAATAAAATGAACTCAGCTATGGCAAACTTAGAGTGGATTGACTCAATTACTGTTTCTAAAACAAAGTTTGACAAAATGAGTGCAGAAGAGCAAGAAGGTCTGTTTCCTACAGGTATTTTAAAACAAGATACTACTAAAGCTGAATATACAGATATGTACAAAAAAGTACAAGAAGCACATCAAAATAAAACTATGGTTCAATTCTAAGGAGACACGTTATGACTAAAACATTAATGAGATTTACGGGTGTCGGTGGACAAGGTGTACTTCTTGCAGGAGAAATTTTTGCAGCTGCAAAAATTAACGCAGGTGGAAATGGGTTAAAAACTTCTACTTATACATCACAAGTAAGAGGTGGAGCAACCGTTGTTGATATCACTTTAGATGATGGTGAAATTTTATACCCATACGCTAATGATGGTGAAATAGATTTTATGCTTTCAGTTGCACAAGTATCTTATAACCAATTCAAAAAAGGTGTAAAACCTGGCGGAATTATTGTAGTTGAACCAAATTTAGTTCACCCTACAGAAGAAGATAAGAAAAAATGGAAAATCTTTGAAATTCCAATTATTACTATTGCTAAAGAAGAAGTTGGAAATGTAATTACTCAATCTGTTCTAGCGCTTGCAATTGCAAACTATATGACAGGTGAAACAGTTGCAACTGACATATTAAGAAAAACAATGCTTTCAAAAGTACCAGAAAAAGTACATGAAATCAATAATAAAGCATTTGACTTAGGTCTAAAATACGCTGCAGAAGCAAAACAACTCGCATAAAAAAGCCCCTTTGGGGGCTTTTTACTCTAACTTATTCATCTTTTATACATCTTATAGGTTGTCCATAAGCTTTCTCATTGGTTGATGTGTTATATCCAGTCATTCCGAAAACCAATCTCTTTACATTATAATTATCAAAAGGAGTAATTGACCATAAATATCCTGTATTTCCTTTATAAAAGAAAACATTACTTAACCTATTTCTTCTCCCCGATAAAGGCACTTTTAATGTATCAAAAAAAGCCGTCAAATCTATCGCTTCATCACCAAGTTCACTGATTGTAGGTACATAAAAACCTGTGGGGCAAACTGTTGTTCCATCTATTTTTGACCAATTTTCACTTCTTATTTGTCCATTAATATCTTTACTTGTCCAATCATAATAGGTTAAGGAGTCATTATTTAAAATAAATTCATTATTGGTACTTGTAAGGTCATTATTTAATATAGTTGTTGTAATACTATTCTTATATTCATGTCCATCAATTCCTCTGCCCCATTGATAATAATCACCAAAACAATCCTCTTGTGAAGTAACATACTCAGCATCGGAATTAAACTCATCTCTTTTTTTATCACACACTTTCGTAGCACCCATATTTCTATCTAACCAAATACGCCCTGTTACAGTAGAAGTAACTGTATTATAATTATGTCCGTTAAAAATAATAGTACCAGGAGTTTCATCCACAACAATACTACAACTGCTTGAGGCATTTAAAATAAACCCTTGCCCCTTATTTAAACGAGTAAGAGGAATACCGCTATAGTTTGATTGACATTATAGACTTCAATTTGACTGCTTTGTTGAAAATTTACATAATATAAATAATTTACGCATGGTTTATTAAATACACTCAAATCTTCAATGTCTACAACAGATCCTAACATTTGGTCTCCACTTAAAATTTCATACTCATATCCAAACAAGGATGAGGATAAAACACAAGCACTTCCCAGTGCCAATAATCTTTTTTTCATTTAATTTTCTTATACTAAAATGTAAAATTGTATATAAATATAACTTTTAAAAGACTTTATTAATAACGATTTCTTAATTTTAAGTTAAAATAAAGAAATTCTATAATTTTGACTAATAATCATATTTATATGACTTTTATTCTTGTGTGATCTTTGTTATACTTAACAAAGTTTAAAACAAGGAAATAAAATGACTGTTCAAAATCAAACAGATTGGACACAAAAAACTTTACAGAACAACGAAGGAAGAATGCGTAATGCAGCAAGATATGACGTTCCATTATCGTTTCAATATGTTTTTGATGCCGAAATAGCAAAAGGCAAAAGTCAATCACTAGCACTATTTACTGCAAATTATTATGCCTCATCAGGTTTGTTATACAGTTTTGAAGAAAAATTGTTGGAAGTAGAAAACACAGATGAAAATTCAAAATATCCTTTTTGGGAAGATCCAAAATATAAAAGGCAAGAAGAGTCTGCAGTAGAACGAGCCTATCAAGAGAGCATTAGAACCAATGAAAATGCTTATGAGGATGCCCCTAAATTTGAAGCTTTTGTTAAAGAAGAAATGGAAAAGGGGCAAACTGAAACTCAAGCAATCAGCAGAGCATATTTATATGCAGTTAGTGGATTGTTAGACTATGGAAAACAAAGAGTAACTTCTTTAATTTGTGCTTTACCCTTTGAAGACCAAAAAAACCATGGCTTACATCTTTTTAATAACCCTTTGCTTACTCAAGCGGTTAAAGTGGCTTTTGACCAACTGGATCTTTCAACCTTAAGTATAGTTGTTGGTAAACTTTTTATACATTCTACAATTGGTGAACCCATTTATGATTATTCTGATATGAGTCAAGACAACATTGATAAAATTTTTAACAATATTTTAAGCCAATTGGGTCTTCGACCAGAAGATGTGGAAATACTTGAAGATACGACAAGTTCAAACGATATGGGAAAACTCACTTTAGAATTTCTCACTTTACAACAAGAACAGTTCAAAACCATCATGAAATCGGTGCAAAAAGCCATGCAAAAGCACATTGATTTTTTTGAAGAAGATTTAAAAAACAATCCACAAAAATTTAAAAAAATCCAAGAGGCATTTGAGTCCATTGCTTTAAATATGAACGCACACATGGATACTCTTAGTGAAAAAACATCTGCCCTATTTCAACTCACACAAAACAGAAAACCCAATCCATTGAATACAATCTAAAAGCCTCTTTCGGGGCTTTTGTTAAGTTTTATAAACTAACAACTAATTGCAACTTATCTCTTTTTATTATTCACCAATAAATTATCCGATTTTGAAAAGCCTATCAAGTCTTCTGCTGTTTGTACTTCTTGAGGTATGTTTTTTAAACATCGTTGCAAAATATGTGTAGTACTAAGCGCATCATTTAATGCACGGTGCTGTTGGTGTTTATCAATATCTAGTAACTCTTTTAGAAAATCTAAGCCATAGCGTTGCGCTTCAATGGTTCGTTTTGCTAATTCAATAGTACACATTTTTCTGTTTTGAAGTTTTCCTAAATTATATTTTTCAAAAGAGTCTGAAATAAATTTATAGTCAAATTTAATATCATGTGCTACAAAAACATCGTCTTCTAAAAAAAGTTTAAACTCTTCTAATACAGTTTGAAGCCTTGGCGCATCTTCTAGCATTAAAGGCACAATACTTGTAACTTCTTGTATATAAGAGGGGATCTCTTTTGCGTACACTAAAGAGTCATAGGTTTCAATAATTTTTCCATTTTTATACTTAACAGCACCAATTTCAATAATCTGACCACATCTTATATTGCTTCCATTGGTCTCAATATCAACCACACAAAAAGATTGATTCTCAATTGAAGTTAAGGCAGTTTTTAAAAAAACCTCATTTTCTAAAATATCCAAAGGCAAACCATTTGAAAGCAACAATTCAAGTTCCAGTTGAGGGTTTTGAAAAAAATTACTCTCTATTTTTGAAAGCAATTCTAAGAAACCATCAACAGGCATTTTTTGTCTACAAAGTTTATTGACTAAAAGTTCCAAATCGTTTAAGGCAAATTTATTTTTTTTCTTATAATTCATGGGCTGCTTTAATAAAATCTATCATTTTTTGTTTCTCTTTTTTCCCTTTGTGAGCTTCCACTCCACTGCTTACATCTACTGCAAAAAAGTCAAACCCTTTTAACTCTTTTAAATTTTTAGCTTCTAATCCACCTGCAAGTATCATTTTAGAGCAATCAACTGCTTCAAACCACTCTAAAGCGACTCGTTTTCCCTCACCTCCAAAACCATCTACAAAGGCATCTACTAAAACATATCTGTTGGCCACTTGTTCTATATCACTTTTACTTTTAACTCGAACAACTTCTATGGTTTTAACTTTAATTTTTTCAAAATCTAATTTTTTTTCATCATCAATTACTTGTGCTAATTGCATTTTAGTTTTTTTGCATATTTCATTAATAAACATTTCATTTTCATTAACAAATAAGCCAACGGTTTGAACAAAAGGAGGCAAACTATTTATAATTTCTAAAGCATTTTCTGCACTTATATATCTAGGCGATGGTTTATAAAAAACAAAGCCTAAAGCATCTGCACCAGCTTGTATAGCATTGAGTGCATCTTCTAAATTAGTAATCCCACAAATTTTAACACGCATACTAAACCTGAAGGCTCTTTATAGCTTGAGCATAATCTTTTGCACCATATACATAAGAACCCGCAACTACAATATCTACACCAGCATTTTTTAGTTCATAAATATTTTTATCATTAACACCACCATCTACTTGTATTAAACAGTTAGGGTTTCGTTTATTAATAAGTTCTTTAAGTTTTTTTGCTTTTTCAATAACAGTTGGAATAAACTTTTGTCCTCCGAAACCAGGATTAACAGACATTAGCAAAACCATATCTAAATCTTCTAATAAATACTCAATACTCTCAGGCGTTGAGTGAGGGTTTAACACAATAGCAGGCTTTATTCCCAAAGCTCTTATTTTTTGAATAATTCTATGAGGATGTGCTTCATTTTCAATATGAAAGGAGATATATAAAGGCTTTAAAGGTGCAAACAGATCAATAAAAAAACTATTATTTTCTACCATTAAATGCACATCTAAAGGCTTGGTAGCTATTTTAGCCACGCTTGAAACTACCACGGGTCCAATAGTTAAATTGGGAACAAAATGACCATCCATTACATCCACATGAATCAAATCGCACCCTCCTTCACATATTGCAATTATTTCTTCATTTAATCGCCCAAAGTCTGCTGAAAGTATGGAAGGTGCAACTTGCATTAAAAGCCTTTAAATTTTATTTTTTTGGATTATAGCATTATATTATTTCAAAATCAAAAACAAAGCAATATCTGACTAAAATAATGTTTTAAAAGGAAATAAATGAGACAAATCTTCACGTTTTGCATAGTTTTTTTATATATTTTATTGGCTGACGACCGTTTAGAACAAGCACAAAATTATGAAAAACAAGGCAACTACAAAGAAGCCATGCTTTTATATAAACAACTTGCCACCCAAAACTCTTTAGAAACCTCTTTATTGGAAGAAAATAAAGAAGATACCCCTACTTCATCAGTTAAAGAAGAGAGTACCAACCATATTAAAAGAGGCTTAGTCCATATTAAAAACTCTTTTGAAACCGTTAATGATAAAAAAACCAATAACACTATTGAACAAATTCTTTCTTCCTCTTTCGATTTATATCCGTATAAAGAGAACTATTTACTCCCATTTAGTTATGACATAAAAAAAAGAGATGACAGAAACCAAGAGGAAGCTGTTTTTCAAATTAGTGTTAAAAAACCAATCACCTATGATTTATTAGGTCAAAAAGAGACTATCTATTTTGGGTATACTCAAAAATCGTTTTGGCAAGTTTATGCCCACTCCTCTCCTTTTAGAGAGACCAATTATCAACCTGAAGTATATGCACTTGTCCCTTTTAGTACTCCTTTCATTTCTTCTTTAAAAGCCTACAAAGTTGGATTTTTACATGAATCAAATGGTCAGCGTACTAATTCAAGATCGTGGAACCGTTTTTACTTAGCAGGTTATTTTCAAACAGACAATATTTTCATTATTCCCAGAGTTTGGCTAAGAGTTCCAGAAAGAAAAAGTGATGATGACAACCCTAATATTGAAGAGTATTTAGGTTATGGCGATATAAATATTTTATATGCTTACAAAGAACACACCTTTAAACTGCTTTTACGAAACAATTTAAAACCAAATGATAACAACAAAGGTTTTGCTGAACTTAATTGGAGTTTTCCTCTATTTAGCTCACTCAACAACTTTGCCTTTGTGCAACTTTCAAGCGGTTATGGAGATAGTTTAGTCGATTATGATCAAGAGATTAATCGTATTAGTTTTGGGATAAGTTTGTCAAGATAAAAGAGAAGTTTGAAAGAGAAAGGTAGAAGAAAATTTCACACCTGCTTCTACTTTTTTTCTTCTTTCTTCTTTTCAAAAAACCAATAAAAAGCAAACATTAATCCTGGCGTTTTAACTTTGCTTTCATCATAAATAAACGCTTTGGCTTCATTTACTTTTAAGAAGTGCAATTCTATCTCTTCATCGCCAATTCCGCCGCCTTCATGGCTTTTCATGCTCTCATTAATAGTGGCATAGTACAAATATTGTTTGGCTCCACTAACTCCTACATTGGTGTAAAAAGAGGTAATTTTTTCTATTTCTTTTAGTGGAACTTTATAGCCGCACTCTTCATCTATCTCTTCTTGAACAATTACCTCTAAAGAAGCTTCTTTGTCTAAAATACCCGCACACAACTCATAGGTAAATGTTTTTGTAACATCGTTTAAATAAACAGGCGGTCGGAACTGTTTAACCAATAAAAACGACTTTAACTCTTCATGATATAACAACACAGAAACACTGTCAAAGCTTTGTACTGCTTCCCAACTTTTGTTTTTTCCGTTTTGTGTGTAGGTTAATCGTACAGGGTGAACAAACTTGGTCTCTACTAGATTTTGTTTTTTAAAGTTTTTTATTTCGTTTTTCATATAAGCCTTTGTTATACTTAAGAGATATTGTATTATAATGCCAACTATTTATTATGGCAAAAGGATATTATAATGACACTTAAATATGCAGGTCCAAAACCAATGATTTCCAAACATGGAATCTCTTTTAAAGATGGGAAAGAGGATAAATATGTATATTTAAATATTGCCTTCCAAATTTTAAAAACAGTCGATCAAGAAACTTCTAACCAAAACAGTTTTGAATCCAGTGCAAGAAATGACTCTTTTGATCCAAAACAGATGTATCAAACTATTATTTCTTATGAGAAATTATTAGAGAATAGTATGAAAAAACAACTAAGTGACTATATAATACATTTAGACAATGAAATCGAAGATGTGAAAAACAGCCCTGCTTTTGAACCTATTGAAAAAGAAACCTTTGTAAATAATTTAATAATTATGAAAGAGTATAAAATTCAACGAGCAACCAATAAAATATTTTATATGAATACTATTGCTGTTATTGCAGAAGTCATTAAAAGCAGAAAAATTAAAAAAATCTCAACCCCATTTAATGAAAAGTTTTGGCATACGCTTAAAACCATTCAAGGAAATTTAACAAGAAACAAACGAGGATTAAAATCGGACTTAAAAGTTATTACCAACGATGAAACAATGTATGCTGTTTTAACCATTGATAACAACTAAAATAAGTTTTAAATCCTAACGAAAATTATCAAAAACTAAAGGAGCTTTTAATTCTAAGCTTCTTAAGTGCTTCATTATCGCTTGTAAATCGTCTAAATTTTTTCCAGTAACTCGAATTTCATCGCCTTGATTAGCAGCAGTTACTTTTAACTTTAAGTTTTTAATTTCTGTTTGAATTATTTTTGCTTCATCTTTTCCAATAGTATCAACAATTCTATAACTGTATTTTTTGTTTCTTCCACTGGAGTCCTCTTTTTTTAACTCTTCTAAGGAGTTAATTGAAATACCTCGTTTGTTCATTCTTGAGATTAACACATCATAAATGGCATCTACTTTATTGTCTGTTGCACTAATAAGCACAATAGTTTTAGCAGCTTCATTAAGGGTTACTTCTTTAGTTACTCCTTTAAAGTCATATCGGGTTTCTATCTCTTTTTGCGTTTGGATTATTGCATTTTTCATCTCTTGCATATCTAATTTTGCAGAGATATCAAAATGATGTTCTTTTACTTTAGCCATAATTTCTCCTAATATTTAAAATATCTGTTACAATAGCATAAAGGATTTTAAGATGATATTACAAAGCAACAACACTTTAATAAAACATTTAGTCAATAACTTGCGTAACGCCAACACTTCTTCTAGCGAATTTCGAGCCATCACTTCACAAATAGCAAAACTTTTATGTGCACAAGCACTAGAAAACAGCAATACCTTTGAAAAAACCATTACCACATGGAATGGTTCATTAAAAACCAATTTTATAGATGAAAGCCAAATTGTTTTAATCCCAATTTTAAGAGCGGGGGAACCCATGCTCAATGGCATTATAGAGCTTCTACCTAACAGTAAAAGTGGTTTTCTAGCCATGAAAAGAGACGAAAAAACAGCAGTTAGTAAAATCTATTATCAACATTTTCCCAATGTTGAAAATAAGATTGTTATTCTTCTAGACCCAATGGTAGCAACAGGTGGAAGTTTAATAGACGCCATTAGCATCATAAAAGAGCAAAACCCAAAAGAGATACTGTCTCTAAATATTATAGGTTCTTCTTTTGGTATAGATGCCGTTGATAGCACTCATCCCGATATTAAAATGTATATTGCCCAAATAGATGATATTCTTGATGAAAATAAATACATCTGCCCAGGACTAGGCGATGCAGGAGATAGAGCGTTTAACACTTTATAGCTTTAAGCTTTAAGTGTTAAGCATTAAGCCTTAAAAAAAATTATGCTCTTTAGCTTAAATTAAATTTATCTTCTTTATTTTTTCATTTTTCACTTTTCACTTTTCACTTTTAACAAGCTTCCCGCTAAAAGCAACCACGAAACAATCATCAACACTCCTCCAATAGGAGTAATTGCTCCTAACCATTTAGTATTTAGCAATACAAGCAAATATAGTGAACCACTGAAAATGGTTGTACCTATAAACATTAAATTACCAGCAATTTTTACACTTTTATTATTTTCCAAATAGGCTATAAAAGCAACAGCAAAAAGTCCAAGTGCGTGGTAAAACTGATACTGAACTCCTGTTTGAAAAATAGTAAGCATCTCTTGTGTAACTATTTTTTTCAAACCATGAGCTCCAAAAGCTCCAATTCCAACAGCTGTAGCCATAAGAAGTGTTCCTAAAAGTAGAAATTTTCTAGTTGTATTGTTCATTTTGTTTTTCCTCTACTATTTACTTTGAAATAAAATATAAAATGATTATTTAAGTAATTCACAAGGATTGATTTTAAAAAGTTTTGCTAATTTATATATATGTTCAATATTAAAATGTTTTCCATATATCCCACTCTTGTGTAGAAGAGATTAATTTCTTCATCACATATATTAGAAAAATTCACATTCACTCTTTATCCTATAGGATATAGTTAAAATATACCCATATTGTTATAATTACTTTAATATATTTTCATGTAAGACAAATTACCTTAAAATATAATATTAGATTTAATTATTTATTTATAAATAAAATATTAGTAATATTTATTATTAGTAATACTTATACTTAATTTAAATCTACAGTGAATTATTATAAATGGTAATATCTAAAAATATGCTTATTTAGAGTTATTTTTGTCATTAAAGACTCACTATCGTGTTTTATTGATGTGAAATTTTAATAATTATTATTATTTCAATAACTCTATTGTTACTTTTGTTATTAAATTATAAAAATATGTTAAAAGGAAAACACATGTTAAACAGCATTAATACTAAAAAGAAATTACTTCTTTTCCCTCTACTTTTTATTCTTATTATTTGTGCATCAACTTTTATTTATATACATTACAGTTCAATTACAATAACAAGAAATGCTGTTGCTTCACAAACAGATATATTTATTCAAGATGTTCTTAAAGGAAGAATTTCCGTCTACCAATTTTTACGCTCCCCTAAAAGTGAAACAGCTCAAAAAGTAGTTGAAGATTTTAAACACTTAAGTAATGAAGTTCTTGCTTTGAAAAAAAAGATAACGCTCCAAAAAAATATTGATTTGTGTGAAGATATTATCAAAAGTACAGAACAATATCTTCAATATTTTAATATGTTTGCTCCAACAAGAATTACACAGTTCCAAAATGGTATTGAAAGTGAAAGTAGCGAATTAAAAACCATAATTTCTCAAATGGTTGCAGTAGGGTTACATTTAGAAGCAAAATTAGATGAAATAAATAAAAGTGCTATTGTATTAAAAGATGAAGCAAATAACAGGCTTAATCAAATTCTTGTTATTTTAGCAGTTGTGAGCATTATTATCTTTCTTGCAATCTCTTTATTGATTTCAAATATGATTATTCAATCATTAACTCATTTTAAAGAGGGGTTGCTCTCATTTTTTTCCTACTTAAACAGAAAAAGTAATGATGTTACGCTTCTAAAAGATAGCACAAAAGATGAGTTTGGTGAGATGTCAAAAGTGGTTAATGAAAATATTTTATTAACAAAAAAAGGAATAGAAGAGGATAGAAAACTTATAGAAGAGACTATTGCAGTTTTAAGTGAGTTTGAAAGTGGTGATTTATGTCAACGACTGCATTTAGATGTTTCTAATCCTGCATTAATGCAACTTAAAAATGTTTTAAATAAAATGGCAGATAATCTAGAACACAATATTGATAATGTTCTTAATATTTTAGAAGAGTACTCTTCTTATAATTATATAAATAAAATATCTTCAAAAAATTTAAAAGAACATCTTTTAAAACTTGCCAACGGCGTTAATCTTTTAGGAGACTCAATTACAGAAATGTTAATAGATAATAAAACCAATGGATTAACATTAGATGACAGTTCTGATATTTTGTTAATTAATGTAGACAAACTCAATGCCAGTTCAAATGAAGCTGCTTCAAGTTTAGAGGAAACCGCAGCTGCTTTAGAGCAAATTACAAGCAATATTCGCCACAATACAGAAAATATTGCCAAAATGTCAAATTTTTCAAATTTAGTAACCTCTTCTGCGAAAGAAGGTGAAAAATTAGCTAATCAAACCAATGTTTCTATGGATGAAATAAATGAACAAGTTCAAGCAATTAATGAAGCTATTACCGTAATTGACCAAATAGCATTTCAAACTAATATTTTAAGTCTAAATGCAGCCGTTGAAGCCGCAACTGCAGGAGAAGCTGGAAAAGGGTTTGCTGTTGTTGCTGCGGAAGTGCGAAACTTAGCTTCAAGAAGTGCAGAAGCTGCTAAAGAGATAAAAGGCTTAGTTGAAAATGCTACGGCTAAAGCCAATCTAGGCAAAAATATTGCGGACAATATGATTGATGGATATAAAAATCTTAATGAAAATATTTCGCAAACCATTGGACTTATTTCTAATATTGAAGAAGCTTCAAAAGAGCAACTTTTAGGAATTGAACAAATCAATGATGCCGTTTCACAGCTTGACCAACAAACTCAACAAAATGCAATGGTAGCTTCTCAAACACACAGTGTTGCTGTTCTTACTGATGTTATTGCAAAATTAATTGTATCCACTACTGATGAAAAAGAATTCAAAGGTAAAAATGAAGTTAAAGCAAAACCTTTAGAAAAGGCAGCTTGATAAAAAGAAGAGAGATCTCTTCTTTCTATTTTTTACACCCCTTTTAAAAGCACTTTCATCCAGTTGGTTTTTTCTTTTAGTGGTTTTGGTGTTTCAACTTTTGCTTCTTCGCTTACAGGTATTTCAGAAACAACGGTTAACTCCTCTTTTGGAAGTTCTTCTATTTCTTGTTTTTGTTTTTCTTCAATTTCTTCTTCCATTATTGTTGGAGTATTAACCTCTTCAATAATTACGGGCTCTTCTTTTTTCTTAGCATGAACATTGTAAATAAATTGTTGATTAGGTTCAATTTCAATGCTGCTATCAATTTCAAAATTAATTGCTCGATTAATTAAATCGTCTTTATAAAAAGATACAAATTGTTGATAAGTATGAAAGTCAACATAGCGTTGATGCTTACCTGGATATTTAAGTTTGTTATGCTCTAATAACGTGTCATACTGTTTTCTTGTGTCGTAAATACCTTTAAACACAGCCGAAATGCTATCAATATCTCTTAACATAATATTTAAGGCAATAAATTGTGCATACTCTTTTGGGAAAAGCTTGGTAATAATTCGTACATAATTTCTCTTTTGTAAATCCTCGCATCCCATTTCAATGAGCTCTTTAATTTGCTCTTGTACAGGAATTAACTCTTCAAACCATTTTAAAATTTGTTTAGAATTTTCTTTAATAACCGATTCAAAATGCCCTCTGCCAAAGTAGTTTGGCTTATTGCTTTTGATTTTATTGCTGATTACATCTAACTTTTTCATATTGTCACCTTGGAGTAATTAATAAATTCTAAATTATACATTAAGTTAAATTAATTCTAACTCACTTCTTAAGTTATTCATTGTATATTACAGTTATTCTAAAAATTACTCACAGTAACGCCAAACAATTTCAATCAAAATCTAATAACAAATTTGCTATAATTTACGAATTATATATTAAGGAAAACTCATCAAAGCATTTGAATCATTGCAATTATTGCCTGAAATTGTAAAGGCCTTACAAGAAGAAGGCTATACAGAACCAACACCCATACAAGAAAAAGCTATCCCTATTGCACTAAAGAAAAAAGATGTTTTAGGTGTAGCACAAAGTGGTACAGGAAAAACAGCTGCATTTGTGTTGCCTATAATCCAAAATTTAGTCCAAGAAAAACAAGAACAAAAAGAGCAACAAAATGTATTGCGTTGTTTAATTGTAGTTCCTACTAGAGAATTGGCTTCACAAGTAGCAAAAAATATTTCACACTATGCACGGTATTTAAATATTACTCAAACAATAGCAGTTGGCGGATTTAGTGCCAAAGAACAAAGCACGAGAATACAAAAAGGAGTCGATATTTTAATAGCAAC
>Ga0265294_10000617_pt1 | contig 47667 bp, 50 predicted proteins | sample MunlanPumphouse3_FD_192504 | JGI IMG/M metagenome (GOLD analysis project Ga0265294, IMG submission 192504) | Groundwater microbial communities from a municipal landfill in Southern Ontario, Canada - Pumphouse #3 | ecosystem: Environmental > Aquatic > Deep subsurface > Groundwater | place...
CAAAAGAAATCTATGCCATACAAGAGAGATTAAACAACAGACCAAGGAAATCGCTTGGTTACTTAACGCCTAATGAGGTTATCAGAGAAGAGATAAAAAAGGGGCATTAAATTCTTGAATTCAGCGGTAAAACAAAAAGGCATCAACAAATATCCATTTTCATGCTATAAATCACATAAATGTTAAAAGAAAAGATGCTGGCCGAAGCAGCCACAAGAGAACAGAAAGGAGAAACCATAGAAGCCGGTATTCTCAGAGTAGGGGCAAGTAATTTGGAAAAACAAGAATGGACAAGACGCCACAAGCCGAGTCCAGGACCTTATTTTAAAGAAAAACCCTTGCGCTGCGTGAATTGTGGAAAGACAATAGCAGGGAAAGAATTAACGGGGGGAGAATGCTTGGCAAAAAATTAAAATAAATAAATAAAGACTCGATAAGTAATTGTCGAGTCTGAATTCTTTTTAGACAGATATCGGTTTATCTAGAAAACCACCTATACCATGGCGTGCATGTATGTCCATAAAGCGTCTGATTCCTAAAATACCCAACAATAAATGACCTATCTTCACAGACAGAGCCACACTCCCCGACCGGCCGCGTAGTGCAAAAATATTCCCATATATAAAGTATCACCAAGATAGCGCCGATTATCATCAATAGTTTCTGTACTTTTTCCGGGGTAATTTTCATGAATAGTTTAATTAGTTTTATAAAATATTTTTGTTATTTTGATCGGACCCTTTTACCATCTCATCGATTTTCTCCGCCAGCACCGGTATCGACTGCGCAATATAATCCACCATCTTCAAAAGCCTTTCGGATATCGTTTCCGTCATCCCCGGCACAGTTATCAAAACCGGAGTCTTTTCGTTTTTATATATCTCATTATAAAGAGGAATCTCAACATTAAACTTCTCTCTCACCCATAACTGCTCTTCTGTATCCATCACGATTGCCAGATTATGCTCTTTCAATACTTCATACGTCAGCTGCGTTCTCGTATACCCGACGACATCGACCCCCATCTCCTTGAGCTTCCCGATATGATCCATAGTAAAAGAGCTGACGTCACTAGTTGCGTTTATCCCGGCCGAAGAAACCGCGATATCGTCTCGGTTATTTTTTCTCAGCCAATCCTCGAAAAGATATTTAGCTGTGAGGCTCCGCCCCACATTGTCGGTGCAGATGAATAGGATTTTGTACATATTGGATATCTTACTTTTACGCTTACCCTACCTTAATTGTCATTCCGAAATGAGGTACTCCGATTGAGGAATCTGGGACTAAACCAATTCAGTCTATATTTTGCAGTAAACTTAGACCCGAATCCATTCTTATGCTCAATTATCCTCCTAACGATATTATTAGTAAACCCCACATATAAAACATCTTTAGAATAATTAGTTAAAATATAAACATAAAATTTATATTCTTTTTGCATAAGATTCAATCAATATTTTAAATACCCTCTCCCGCTATGTCATCCCGAACGCCGTACCCAGTGGAGGGATCTGGGAAATGCGGAAGGTTCTTAGGACGTTATTTTTCATAAACATAACCGTTGATTTGTCATTTCGAACCGACAGCAGGGAGTGTGCGAAATCTGGGAAATGCACGATACCTATATAAGCTATATTCTTATAAACATACCTTCACACCCGCATCGTATCTTTCCCAGATTCCTCAATCGCAGTAGCTCATTTCGGAATGACAAATCTATACTATTTTATACATGTTATATTATAAACTAAAACCCAAATCTCTCCCTTATCACCTCTGCGACCTCCCCTGCACTCAATTCAGTATTATTTATCCTGATATAATTTTCCCTCTTGATTTCTCCCTCATTCGAATTCAGTCTATATTTTTCCGTCGTATCTCTTATATCTTGTTCCCATCTCTCAACGTCTCTTTTGGTTGGCTTATGCTCCAACCGATTCGCAGTCTTATTACGTGCAAGACGTGTTTCCAAATCCGTCTCAAGCTCTACAAAATACACTTCATTCCCTTTCGATTCAAATATATTGCAGACATTTTCGACAAAATCCCATTCCTTTTGTAAATCGAATGCCCACACCATAGTATAAATAAGTCCGCTCATATCACTTCTGGCAGCTTCTTCGAAAATCTGCAAACGAAAGGATTTAACCAATCTTCTTCCCACCTCAGTACTGAAATCAAAAATCGGCGTAACCATCTCGATGGCCATATGATTATGAAAAAGTTTGAATCCGGTCAGCTTCGCCAGCTCCTGCCCGACCGTCATCTTCCCCACCGCCTGTGGTCCGAATATTAGAATAAATTTCATGATTTATAATTATGTATTGTCATCATAAGAAATAATTTCAAGACACCCAATCGCGCGAAAGCGATTAAAACTCTCTACTTGCCATTCCGAAATGAGCTACTGCGACCCCGGAATCTGGTAAATATAGCAAACTCGCTATGCTTTATATCTATTTTTCAATTCATTGACGATTCCCCGTATTTCTATCTCACTGATTCCCAAATCCTTGAATAATCCTCCGCTTAAGTCATCCAAATTTGCATTGTCACTTTTTACCAAACTAAGTTTCTTTTCTCTCCTCCATCCCTTGATTTCTTTTTCCCTTTCAATGGCGCTAATCACATTTTCAGTCTCCTCGTAGCGGACTAAACAATTCAGTCTATATTTTGCAGTAAATTTAGAACCAAAGCCATTCTTATGCTCAATTATTCTCCTAATAATATTATTAGTAAAGCCCACATAAAAAACATCTTTAGAATAATTAGTTAAAATATAAACATAAAATTTATATTCTTTGCGCATAAGATTCAATCAATATTTTAAATACCCTCTCCCGCTATGTCATCCCGAACGCCGTACCCGGTGGAGGGATCTGGGAAATGCGGAAGGTTCTTAGGACGTTATTTTTCATAAACATAACTGTCGATTTGTCATTTCGAACCGACCAAAGGGAGTGTGAGAAATCTGGGAAATGCACGATACCTATATAAGCTATATTCTTATAAACATACCTTCACACCCGCATCGTACTTTTCCCAGATTCCTCAATCGCAGTAGCTCATTTCGGAATGACAAGTAGAGAATGCATCGCCTTTTATAGCATAAGTCATGTTTCTGCCAGACCTAACGATATGTCATCCCGAACGCCGTACTCGGTGGAGGGATCTGGGAAATGCGGAAGGTTCTTAGAACGTTATTTTTCATAAACATAACCGTTGATTTATCATTCCGAACGGATGTGAGGGATCTGGGAAATGCACGATACCTATATAAGCTATATTCTTATAAACATACCTTCACGATTGCATCGTATCTTTCCCAGATTCCGGGGTCGCAGTAGCTCATTTCGGAATGACAAGAAAAAGCTATCCTCATGCGATTACGACAAAATCCCCTTAATAATCAAATCCTCTGCCTCTATTTTCGACAGTCCTCTTGCCATCAATGTTTCCAGTTGGCGGTTATCAACGCCTCCCAAGTTCGCTTCGTGCGTTACGCGCGCTAGAGGATGTAGTACTTCCACTTCCGGATATGCTTTTACTTTTCCATTTCCCTGTAAAATCTCCGTGCAATCGACGTGACCGAAAGAGCCGGCGGCTTTGGCCGTGATCTTGTTGTAGACTTCCGCCTTGGTCTCATCTCGCGCCGCGATGCGAGACCGCAGGACCGCTTTAGCATTTTCACCTATAAGAGTAGCTCTTTCGCGGATATTGATTATATCCTTTCCACTACCACTTATTTTGGTGATAAAATCACTACTGCTGTCCGCGTCACAGGAAAGATTGTAGTCGATATCGATAAGCCCCACCCTTCCACCGATAAGCTCGAGGTCAGTACGAAATCTCGCGCCTTTGCCGATCTTCACGGTCGCGTGCGGATAAACCTTACTCGTTCCTTGCGCGCTATGGATATGCTTTTCGAAATAACGGAAAGTCGAGCCTTCTTCCAACTTTATTTTCCCTTCCATCATATGTTTGCTCGGATCATTCTTTGGAAAAATACAATAGCTGAAAACATTCATCGATGCGCCCTTACCGATTACGATATTCATATTGATCTTCTGTACTTTGCTTTTATGCAAAATTCCGAAACAGAAATGCACCGGCTTCTTGATAATGACACCCGGCAAGACTTTTACGTTGATATCCACGCCATCTTTTTGTTCTCGAAGTTTCACAACAAGTCCTTCTACGGCATTCAAAGACAAAACTTTGTTATTATCGATAAAAAGACTGGCGGTTTCCGGATCATCCAGAACGCCCTCTATTTTTGCAAAATTCAAAAGTTCGTTTATCTCTTTCATATTTTTTTGATTTTATCCTCCGTCGGCTTATTTTTGTGCGGGCAAGTCAGGCACCTATTCTTGAAATATTCCACCACGTCTTCACCCTTGCTCTCGTCGATGAGCTTGCCATCGCAGACAAGAAAAGCATGGTCCGCTTTTTTCAGGACCTGCATATTGTGTGTGATAACAATGACCGTCGTGCCGATGCTCTTGAGATATTCCATCACGGTAAAAACTTTTTTGAGCGCTTCTACGTCCACACCTGAATCCGGCTCGTCTAAAATAACCAATCTCGGTTTCATACAGATGATAGCTGCGAGCTCGATACGTTTTCTCTCTCCGCCACTGAGGTTCTTATCAACGGCGCGAGATAAATACTTATTCGAAGCAAGCCCGACCCTTTCCAGCGCGTCTGTGACGCTCTCTTCATTCTTCCCTTTTGCAGCCGAAAGAAAATCTTCCACTTTGAGCCCTTGAAAACGCGCCGGCTCCTGCCAAGCGAGCGTAATTCCCAGCTTCGCCCGCTGCGGCACGGATAATTTTTTTATCGATTTGCCATCAAAGACAATATCACCGGAGATTTCCCGGTAGCCTTCCAGACCCATCAAAATATAGGCTAGGGTAGATTTTCCCGCCCCGTTCGGACCGACCAAGGCATAAGTCTTTCCCGCCTCTATTTCCAGAGAAACGTTGTCTACGAGCTTCTTGCTGCTCTTCTCCAGCGTAAGGTTTTTTATTGAAAGTATATTCATTTATTATGTTTATAGGTTTAACTGATATGGCTTTATCTTAGCCTTGAATAACGAAATAGTCAAAAGAGCCGACAATAAGATGGAGTAGCAAACTTTAGTCTGCGCTGCTATCCCATGCGGATAAATCACAATTATATATCGCATTTGAGCACGTAAAGCAACAGCGCGGGTTCAAACCCGCTACTCCACAAATACACCGCTCGTCTCAAAGTCCACTCCCCACGCCTTCCGCGAACATCCGTGCCAGATCCAGCTCTTCCGCATCCGGATGATTCTTATTGATACCTCCCAACCATTTGAGTGGACCAAAAGTTGCCGATCCTAGACAGGAAAAATTACCGATCACGTCGTAATCCTTGGCCCGAAGCTTGTCCTTCAAAGCTTTATGATTCTTGTCCATCTGCACCAAGCCTTTCAAGCTGCTCGAGAAAAGAAAAACTTTTTTGCCGCTTCCGAAAGGCAGCTTGTCCACCAAAGATAACAAGTTTTGGTCGTGCTTTCCCATATAGATTCCCGACCCGAATCCGACTAGGTCATATTGACCCAAATCGCCCGCCTGGACCTTGTCCGACCCTACGATAGTCGCGCCCAGCGCCTCCGCCATCACATCGGCAATCTTTCTGGTATTGCCTCGATGTTTTGAATCACAGATGATAAGCGTTTTCATAGATTATAGAATAGTTATGAATAAGACTCCGATTACCATTATAACACCTCCCATCAATTTCTGCTTGATTTCTTTTTCCCCGAAGATAACGCCACCGAGGATTATTGAAATCAATATTCCCAACCGCTTTATCGCGACTACATAAACCACGAGAGTATCTTGGATAGCCAGCATCTGAAAAACCACCATCAATGTCCCCAAAATTCCAACCATAGCCAGATGGGTTTTTTCTTTCCGGATTTCTTTTTGCTGTTTTCTCATCCTTGTATAAGCGAAAGGAAAAATGAAAGTCGCTATAAGAATGTTTTCCGCCATAGCAAAAAATATCGGCGAAGAGTTCTGCAGCGCTATCTTATCCAAATTCGCAGTGATGCTCCAAATCAGAGCCGCCGCCAACATCAAACGAGGTCCTTCTTCTTTTGTAAGAACCTTGAAAGGCTTTGTCCATCCGTCCTTCCTCTTCTTGATATTCAAAAAGTAGGAACCGAATACTATAAAGATAACCCCTATAAATCCACTTCCGCTAGGAATCTCACCGAGCATCAGATAGCTGGTAAGCAACATAAAAAGTGGCGTAAAGGCCATCATGGGCACTGAAACTGACATATCCGAAAGAAGTGACTTGGTGGACAAAACTGCAGCTGTCGCGCTCAAAAGACAATCTAAGAATAAGACCGACCAAAAGTTTTCGCCCAAAACGGGAAAATCTATAAACAAAAAAGAAATCAATATATATACTCCCGAAAAAAAGAAAGCGAACCAAGAGACCACGTACTCATCCAGACTGCGCAAGCTTTTCTTGCTTGATACGCCTCTGAGCGCCGAAAAAAGCGCCACCAAAAGCGCATAGACGATCCACGTCATATTCTTCCGTCTTCATATTTTACCAAGTCCGCAAACACGAAATCTTTCACATATCCTTTGTATTTTTTCAAATCTTCCCTGATCCACCCCGCCGAGATCGGCACTTTCGTCCGGTCTTTATCTACCACAACATTTTCCGCTCCCAACGCCTCCGCCAAAAACTTCCCGTAATTTTCCGAGGAGAAAACAAAATCTATTTTCACACCCTGAGGCAATTTGCTCTGCGCATAATCGATATGGAGCTTATTGATTTCCGGCGCATGCCCTGTTTTCCGCGGACCTATGCCCGCATTCACGACTTCCATCCGCGGATATTCTTTCTTAATCCACGCCATCCGCACTTCGACCGGCACCTTGGTCACAAACGGTACGTCATAAACCAGTACAATCAGATAATCGACTTGCGAGAGCGCCTTCTCTAGCAAGAACTGATGTCCCTCGTGCAGTGGCGCAAATTTTCCGATTACCAATCCGGTTGTTCTTTTGTCTGTCATTGTATTTTTTATACCTTTTTAATTCCCCTCGTCCCTAAAATAAATAAAATCAAAATCATTATTTTCAAAAAATAATAACCGTCAGGGTCAACAAAATCGCGAGTCATTGCCGTCATCCTCCCTACGGCGAGGTGAGCGAAAACACTGATCGGCAAAGTCAAAAATATCCAATTCTTTTCAGGCACTACGAGACCAAGTTTCTTGAAACCCTTAGAAAGAAACGGGGCAAGCAGACACATCCCCAGAAAAGCTAGAGCTAAATCAAAAACCGCATAATTGCCTATATGGTATTGCCTCAAAAAATCTATTATTCCCATATTTTATCATTATAACCATATGAAATAGATGGATTCCCTCCCGACGCACAAAATTCATTTCATTCCAGATAACTTCAGTATAAATTAAAAACCGGTAAAATACAACAGAAACAGCTATCACAATAGTATGGAAAAAGCATTTACCCTATAAATTGAAATCAAGAAACTGCTTTATCGCCGATTAGAACACTGCTCAAAAACATCTTTTTCGACCTCACCCACGGCGATTGATTTTCAAATCCTTGCAAAAAGGCACGATTTTGCCTATCACCAGCCTCATTGTCGGAAGTTTTTCCACTCTGGCAATCTTTATTTTCCATTTTAGATAAAGCAATCTCAGCAAATATCAAAAGTCATATAGATCCGATAATGATTGACATACGGGATGATTCCTCTTAATATTCCTAGTGGAGGAAACAAAATGATATTTATTTACCTGAGCGGTAAGGATATTTCTGTACAGAAAGTAGAAAAACTAAACAAAATCATCGAGGCTGAAAAATTCGCCCCCGATAGATGCAAACTATCCTTTGAAGACAAAATATTCATAATTCCAAACGCATCCAGTATAACAGGAAGCAGCGGTAGAGACGTAGTATGTATGGAAACAAGAGCAAGCCTAGATGAACCCACGAGCAAGGTATCGGCTATTATCGAGATAATAGAAAATAATATAAAATTGAGCAAGGGAACCGAATTGATAAAAATGAGCCCCCTTTAAAACAATTACGATCTCGAAACAAAATAAAAGGAGCTATCAGATATAGCTTCTTCTTTTTTCCCTCAAATCCAGACAAAGTCAACCTGAAAATTCGTTCAAAGAGATATCAAATCCGAGCATATTCATATCGTTCTCAAACTGTATCTTATCTGTAAAAAGAAAACTTTGGATGCCGAACTTGGAAGCCGCCTCGACATTTCCTCTCGCATCATCGAAATAAATAATATCCCAGGTCGATATGCCGGAATTATTACCACTAATATTTTCCAAAGCATATTCCCAGAAGCCGTCGTCGTCTTTCTTATAACCGATTTCACAAGAGAAGAAATGACCATCAAAAGACTGCTGCAAATTCAAATCCTCCCAAAGAAACTGCGCCCGATATTTATCCTGATTGCTCGCCAGATAACATCCGATTCCTTGTTTCTTCAGCTCACCCGCCAAGGAAACCAGATCTCCATCAAGATAGCGCCTGCTAAAATCCATCTGCTCTTTAAAAAAATCATCCACTGTCCCCTGCCAGCCAAACCGCTTAAGATAAGGAACAATCATCTCCTTCATATCCCCTTTGCCTTCGTTATAGATACGATTATTGGTGATATCATAAAATTCTCCCAGAACCTTCTTCGCTTCCGGATACCCTCGGCGTTTCATCTCCTCCGAAAAATTATGAGGATAGCGGATCAACACGCCATCGACATCGAATAATATTATTTTAGGCTTGGACATAGACCTTTAGCTTAGATTATTATTATAGTTTTTACATAATTATACTCCTTAAAGATTCGTCATGTCGAACGGATGTGAGGAATCTGGGAAATGCACGATATTAACATAGATGTTATTTTAGAAACACACATTACCTCGGTATCGCATTTTCCCAGATTCCTCAATCGGAGTACCTCATTTCGGAATGACAAAAAGAAGGTTGGCTATAGTAGCACATATATCCTTCCTATAGATAGATTGCAATCAACTGCCGCACGATCAGCTCTTCCGGCTTGATGTACTCGCCCTCGAAATCAAACCACACACGCAAAAAATCTTCGCGTGCAATCTTTCTTACCTTCCCGATTTCAGGATCCTGCAGATGAATATATTTTTCATCCAGTCCCGCCACGACCGAATAGTGCCCGTCTGCAACTTCGCTCTCAGAATAATCATTACGACCGCGCGAGAACCAATCTACGATAACTGGCACCTTTTTTTCAAGCCATTTATCAATATCTTCAAAAGTACTCTCGTTTTCTATTTCAACTCTCAGACCGAAACTTTCCGCGATTCTTTTTATGTTTGCGCTGTCCGCCCCCATCTCACTGTCGATATCCAATATCCGCGCCAATTCCTGCTCGCTCTTTTTGATATCATAATAATCCAGTACAATCAAAAGACTGGCCGCTCCGCACATTCCGCGATGAAGAGTCTCCTGGAAAGGTTCCGTATTCAATATTTCTCTTCCCACCATAATATTTTATTTTATCAAATCGAATCGCTCGCCTACTTCACCTACTAGCGCCATCCCATCCGCGAGCCTCACTACTTCCACGCCGCTTGCTTTTTCGTACGCCAAAACCGTATCTTCGCTTTCGTTCGCATAGTGAGGTTTGATTGCCTTTTGCACAAGATTCATAGCGAAAAAATCCGTAAGCCCGATTTCATTCGGGTCACCTTTCGTATAATTCACAACTTCAATAGATGGCCCAGCGATGATACTGCCCGCGCTCACACCGATGTAAAGCCCGCCTTTTTGCAAGAGTTTCTTCACCACGATATCGAAACCGCTCTTCTTTGTCCAATACAACAGATAGTAGGTGTTGCCACCATTCACGTAAACGACATCATAATCCAACAATTCTTGCGGGTCCTGTTTTTCGATATCAAAAAATATCACGTCGCCAAAGCCCATCTCTCGGAGCTGAGAAAGTGCCAACACCGCGAACTCGTTTTTTTCTTTATCCTCGGAAGCAGTGGTAATTATAGCCACCTTCCTATCGCGTAGATCCCCACTGAAAAAGTCATCAACCTTTTTCGCGATACCGGGATTACTAAAACCGGAAGATGTGAGAATTATATTGTTCATAATTTTATTTTTAATCTCATTATCCTAAAAACATGTTTTAATAATTCCATCCACCCAACAGCCACACACGCCGCTGTGTCATCCTGAACTTGTTTCAGGATCCTTGATATATTTCACTTTAGCTTTATTTAATTCACTGTTACCAAATAATACGTTTTTATGGAATGCTGTGAAATCTTAATCTGATATTCAAGTTATAATCTTTCTACGTTGCACTTTGAGGATCCTGAGACAAGTTCAGGATGACAAATATAAAACAACGGGCGCAAAAGCAAACAAACAATTACGCCACCCTCTTTCTAAACTCCTCAATGATATTCTCAGCGCCCTTTTCCATTACTATCTCCCATGCCCGCTTATAGTCGGGGTACTTTTTTGCATAGTCTATCTCCCTGCGCAATCTGTTCTCGTCGAACAATTTCATGAATACTTGATAATGGATAGCATGGACTGGTATGTGAATAATCGTGCTCTCCTCCTCAGCTTTATATTTCCTATAAAAATATGTCCATGCCTTATATAATTCTCCTTGTTTGCCGTTCTGTATGAAAATCTGATGAATCAATTCGTGCGTCAAAACATCAACGACATAATCAATCGGATAGTCGTCATATACCATGATGGTCAAAGGATAAGAAAAAGCAATGGACCTCCCCACGACAAAACACTGGATCTTCTTTTCTTGCCACTTGAGCCCGGAGGATTTCTCTATTTCTCTCAAGATTTTTTCTCCATCCTTTTCCCAAGCTTTTTCAATCTTTTTTATCTTTCCCGCCAATGTTTTATACGGAGGGTACTCTTTTTTGAGTGCCGTAAAATATTCTCTCCATTTTTCATCGTAAATCCGGGAATTGCAAAATTCTATTTTTGGTATCATACCTCTGGAATTAACGGCCTATCCTTTAGAGACATTATACCACCGGCAAAATAAAAAGGCGAAAAGGTTGAGCCTTTAAGCCTTTGCCGCACCGGTTTTTTGTTTGGTAACCAGGCGGATGAAAAATGTTAGGACCAGGAGACACCAAAGGGCATATACCTTCGGAACAAGGAGTAGGTATTTACCCTCTCCCAATTCAACAAAATCCCATTCATCAGGATTTCTGTGCCAGGGCAGAAGGAATATTAAAAACCTAAAAATTCCTTCTGGCAAAACTTCTGCAATCATCTCTTCGGAAATATTAAATATCAGTCCGAAGTGAGGCATATATTTTGCCTTGAATTTGCGTTTTCCTATGTCTTCATTCCTCGGAAATCTCAGCACTGCAACGTCTATGATACGATACGCTGTGCTATCCTCTTTTTGACGCCTGTATATCAACAGTCCAAAAAGATGGAACAGAAATCTGAAAAGTGGATCCAAAAATGGAGCCTTTTCCATTACTACACCTTTTGCAATTTTACTTTTCGTCCGCTATCCCTCCTTTTATCTTTATTATAAGATGGACTGAGTATTGTAAACTAAAAGACTGCGAAAGTCAACTGCTCAAATCAAATAAAAAAGAAGCTGTCTTGCTATACGGCTTCTCTCTAAAATTTCAGGCTATTTTCCTTTTTTACCTTCATCATAGATATCGAATTCATAACCGAAAATATTTTTCTCGTCCATTTTTCCGTGAGTGAGAAGATAAAGACCTAGCCCGACATCCTGCGCCAGGACTTTCAGATAGCCTTCTTTCTTGAGGCGTCGAGGCGAAACTTGGACCTTCGCGTTCGACATAAAACGGAATTTTCCCAATTTTACCCCGCGTTGCGCGTAGTCGGAATCTTCTCCCAGCATAAGCTTCTCGTCAAAGCCTCCCAATTGTTGATGCAAATTTCTCTTAACAAAAATACACCACCCTCCTGCCAGCGGTTTTACAAATTGCGAAGAAGCAACGAAATAATTCCACCAGCGGAAGAAAAGATGATCTAAATAATTGCCTTTCGTGGTAGCGATTGGCACTCCCATAGCCAAGTCTTTTTTTTCGAATTCAGCCAATCCGTTTTTCAAAAAGTCAACATCCGGCAACTCGGTGTCCGCGTCCAGGAAAAGAATGATATCACCAGTGGCCGCCTCGGCACCATGATTCCTGCCCGCCGCCGGCAGTCCACCTTGTACTATTTTGCAATTAAAATTTGCTGCAATTTCTCTGGTCCTATCGTGGGAAGCATTGTCCGCCACGATGATTTCATAGTCGCAAAAAGTCTGTTTCCCGATACTCTTCAAAAGCTTGGGTAAATATTTTTCTTCGTTCTTGGTTGGAATAACTATCGATAACATAGATTTTATTTATTCGTTCTTTTTTTTCTGAATGATCTCATTATAAAGACCAACGACCTTATCCACCCAAGGCGCGATACAAAATTCTCGAGCATTGACACGTGCGCTTGCAGACATTTTTTTTCGAAGTGCGCCATCCTCGATGAGCTTGATGGTGTTGGTGGCAAAATTATCTTCAACATTGTCCGTCAAAATCCCATCTTGTCCGGACTTGATCATATCCTCGATACCGCTGGCTTTTACCGCTACTACCGGCAGTCCCGCCGCCATGGCTTCCACCGCCACCAGACCTTGTGTTTCTGTGAGGGATGCAAAGACAAATATGTCACTGGCTTGATAATGAGCAATCATTCCTTCTTTGTCCAAAAGCCCCGTAAAGATGACGCTGTCTTCCAGCTCAAGCTCCTTTACCAAAACATCAAGCTCATCACGGAAGCTACCTTCGCCGACAATCATTAACCTAACGTCCTTTCTTGTGTTGCGAATAATCGCAAAAGCCCGCACCAAAAAATCGATATTTTTTTCTGGAACCACCCGACTTGCCGTAATAAGAAACACTTCATTCTCTTTGATGTCATATTTATTGCGAATGCTATCCCGCGTTCCCGCGTCTTTGGCAAACTGATCTATATTTATACCACTCGGAATGATATGAACCGATTTTTTTATCCCTTGTTCAAAAAGCAACTTCTTAATTGCGCCGGAGGGAGCAATCAGCGCATCGCACTTCCTGCAATTATGATTTACGATCCATCGGATAATCTTCTGGGAAATCTTCTTGGGAATAAGAAATACGTAATGAGAATAATCTTCGTATTTGATATGGTAAGTAAGCACAATTGGAATATCTAGTTTTCTGCTAAATTTGGTCGCCTCCCACCCTAAAGAAAACGGCTGGTGGCTGTGAATGACATCGAGATTCAAAGAGCGAACAGTGTCTTCCATTTTAGAAACCATCGGCACGGGGATAACGTAAAGATAATCGTCATAAGTGAAAGAAAATGATTTATATCGAAAAATATTTTCTTCTTTCTCCTCCCAGTCTGGATAGTCGGGAGCAAAAATAAAAACTTCGTGTCCGGCAGCTCTAAGCCCGTTACTTAAATTTATAACCGATGTCTCCATTCCACCCTTGGAAGGGGTGAAATAGTTGATAAACATCCCAATTCGCATAGCTGTAAATAATAGCTGATTATCTTATTTTTAAAAACTTTTTTGTGTCTTTCTCAAAATTATTCCAAAGATAATACCAAAAAGAGGGGAAATAAACGAGGCTTATAAAAAACAGCGAAATAAGAACGACGGCGTCATAGCTGGCGCGCACCCAATAGTCATCATCCAACTTGAACCACATTCCGAATTCATCGAAGGTGAGCCCCAGGCCAAGTCCATAGAGAACCCCGATCTTGAGGCGATTCTTTTCATTCTGGAAAACCAGCGCCAAAAAACCGGCGATGGCCATAATAACGATTCCATAATTGAGATGGTGAACGTGATAACCTTTGATATATATATAGGGATCCTCCAAGATTCCGAAAGTAGCAGAAAGCACGTAGAGTCTGACAAACACAAACGTAAAAAGAAAAGTAACCAGCACAACGAAGCTGACTCTTTTCTTATGTTTTTCTATCAGGTTGTCGTAGAATATTCCCATTCTAGAAGATTAAAGACAAATCTTATTCAGCGTCCTTCTGCGTTCGACTCCTACGGCAATCACCCGTATATAAATAACCGATTATTCTAATGTTTCCATCGTGATTGCTTTCATCGGGCACTCATTGGCACATATACCGCAGCCTTTGCAATAATCAAGATCGATTTTGTCGATGATATTTTTTTTGCCCCCTTTTCCGTCTTTGACTTCTTTAATTTTGATTGCCATCTCCGGACAATAAGTGGCGCAACGGAGACATCCGACGCATTTGTCTTTTGCAAGAACTGGCTTCTGTGATTTCCAGCTACCAGTCTTCACTTCATTGGAGTTACCCGGCTCGATAATTTTACCACCGATCGGGATTTCTTTTGCTCTTTTAAGTTTCATATATATGAGAATTAATAATTTATTTAAGAACCTACCGCTCCTCAATTTCATCATAGCCCCTTTGCAAAGCCTCTAAATTTTTGTCTATCATCTCCTGCGTCAGTTTAACGCCAAATTTCTTCTGGAGCTGATTCATAACTTCCTTGTAGGAAATCTTTGAATGGATCTTGGCTATCGCACCGACCATTACGGTATTGGGAAGATTTTTTCCCAAAATTTCTTTAGAAATACCGCTGGCATCAATGGTATAGATTTTGCAATTCTTGCCAGAAATCAAGAAAGAGATTTCTTTTTCCGTTTTAGGAGTATTGACAAGCAAGGTTCCGCCCTTCTTGATTCCAGCCGCGACATCCACGCTAGACAAAAGGGTGGCATCCATTACCACTACCATATCCGGACCTTCTACATCGCCGTGCAAACGTATCTCCTTGTCGCTGAGCCGCACGAAGGTCTTCATCGGCGCGCCCGAACGCTCCGGACCGTATTCAGCAAATGTCTGCGCAAATTTCCCCACTGCGATAAAAGCCTTGGCGGTTATGATGCCTGCCGTCTTCGCCCCCTGTCCGCCCCGGCTATGAATCCTGATTTGGTAAATGTTTTCTATCATGGTTTTTTATTAATTGCTTATTTCCTAATATCTCACCACAGGGATCACTGTAATTTTGGAAACAACGGTTTGCCCCATTTTTTCCGAAAGAATCCTGTCTATATCTTCTATCTGAACGCTCCCGAGCTCTCCCGGATATTCGATTGTTACATTGACAGTCACAATCTGCTCTTTGCTTTCGATACCTACTTCCTTGATTGTAGCATCCGCCAGTTTTGCTGTCACGGTCTCCTCTACGATGGTCTGTCGATTCTTTTCCGTAACCGCCCCGTCAGTCAGAAAAGCCAGGGGAATAGCTATCACTATCAAAAAAAGTATCGCCCAGGTCAGATTATTTTTCCGCTTTTCCTGTCCACTTTCACTCACGGGCCCCTTAAATCTGGCTATGATAAAAAGTAACGAGGCGGCAGAAGTAACAGCAATGAGATTGGAGAGGTATAAGAGAAAAGCTCCACCAACCAGAGCAAGGTCCTTATGTGCCATCGAAATACCCATCACTGCAAGAGGAGGGACCAAAGCGGCTGCAACTACAACGCCGGCGATAGCGGACCCAAGTTTAGGATAAGCGACAATAAACGCCCCCACAAATCCAGCGGCAATGGCGATAAAAAGTTCAAAAATAGTCGGAGAAGTCCTGGCCAAAAACTCACTGCCAGACAATGAGTAATCAGGAGAAATGAATCCCATAAAAAACGAAATCAAAAAAATAACCAACGCACTCTTTAGAAGAGTGTATGCTGAGGATTGGATCAGCCTAGACTTGCCCTCAACCAAACCCAGCGAGAGCGCCAAAATCGGCCAGACAAGAGGTGCCAAAAGCATTCCCCCGATTATGACCGCCGACGAATCCACGATCAACCCCAAAGTGATTATTATACCGGCAAAAATCGTAAGCACATAAAAATCAAAATCGTTTTCAGCATTAGACTTGATTTCGTCATAAACTTTTTTCTGCCTTTCCGAATCAATATGGAAGGGACCGATGTGCTTTCTTATCGCTTTCAATCCCTCTTTTTTCATTTCCATAAAATACTTTTTTATTTAATCATAATTCTCACATCCACTGCCTTGCACCCCTGCCCTTCTTTCTGTACCATCAGCGGGTTGATGTCCAATTCCTTAATTTCCGGATGATTCACAACCAGATTAGAAAGTCCCACCAGGGTGTCGGCAAGCGCTTCGATGTCCATTTTGGGAAATTGGCGATAGCCTGTCAGTATCTTAAATGATTTGATTTCCTGCATCATTTCCATCGCCTCTTCCCGGTCGATAGGAGCGAAGCGAAAGGCTACATCTTTAACGACTTCCGTATAGATTCCACCCAGGCCGAACATCAAAAGATGCCCGAAATTTTCATCGCCCTTGACGCCGAGAATAATTTCCCGGCCATCTACCATCGGCTGTATGATTATCCCTTCGAAATCACCGCCCAGCTTCCCTTTAATTCTATCAAAATATTCGCTAACTTCCAAATCGCTACAGATATCAATCTTCACCCCCTCAACCTCCGTTTTGTGACTGATCTTGCGGGAAAATATCTTTATTGCCACCGGATAGCCTATTTCTTTCGCAATCTGCACGGCCTCATCTTTATTTTTTGCAATTTCCGAACGGGCGCTATCGATACCATATTCCTCCAGAAGCTTCAGCGCTTCTATAAAGTCGGGGTTCTGTTTCAGAGCAACGACTTCTTTATTTGAATGGTTTTTTATCGCACTCACATGACAAGAGGTTAAATATTCTTTCGCTTCCGTCTTATTCTTTTCACATTCCCATATTTTTCCCAGAGCGCAGATTGCCGCGGAAAGATGGTCATAAGCCGCCACCGGACTTTTTTTGAGCTTCTCTGCCGTATCGTTTATCAATTCCCCGCCGATAAAGCTCGCCACAATCGGCTTATCCGTCCGTTTGGCAGCGTCCGTAAGTACCTTGGCGGTCTTTGCGATTTCAGTCCCTCTCTGTGGCGTCAAGATAAAGACGATACCGTCCACGTTCTTGTCGTCCAAAAGCACATCGAGAGCAATCCTGAATCTATCCGCCTTGGCATCTCCCAGTACATCCACCGGATTGTGTATATTCGCTTCCGCCGGCAAGTTAGCTTTGAGAAATTCCGAGGTCTTCTTGCTAAGTTTTGCCAGTTGGAGTCCATAAGATTCAATTTCATCGCTTGCGAGTACTCCCGGTCCACCGGCATTGGTAATGATAGCTATGCGGTTATTCTTGATACCTTCATAACGAGACAGAAAATTCGCCACGCCGAAAAGTTCCTGCATATCATTGACTCGTGTCGCACCTGTTTGCGAAAATACTACCCGTGTCGCTTCATCCGCTCCCGCAAGCGCCCCCGTATGGGACTGCATCGCTTTCTGCGACGCCTTACTGGTACCGGGCTTGATAATAATCAGAGGTTTTGTTTTTGCCAATTCCGCTGCCGCCTTCATAAATTTCTCTCCGTCCTTGAAGCTTTCGAGATATGCCAATACCGCCGTAGTCTCTTTATCGTCTTTGAAATATTCCAAAAGTTCCGCTTCCCCCACGGATACTTTATTGCCAAAACTGATAAAGCGCGAAAAACCCACACCGCTGACATTGGCCCAGTCCAGCATAGCCGAACAGATAGCCCCTGATTGGGAAATGAAACCCAGCGTACCCTTCCTTGTCATACCATTGGCAAAGGAGGCGTTGAGATTATTTATAGAATCCGCCAAGCCCAGACAGTTCGGACCGATAACCGCGATATCAAATTCCCGAGCGATTGCCTGCATCTCCGCCTCCAGCTTCGCCCCCTCTTTACCGACCTCCTTGAATCCCGCCGAAATGATAACGACATGTTTTATTTCCATTTCACCGCACTGCCTGAGCGCGACATTTACGAAAGGTGCCGGAATAACGATGATTGCCAAATCGACTTTCTCCTTAATATCCGAAACCGATGGATAAGACTTGAGCCCCAAGATTTTCTTGGCCTTCAAATTGACGGGATAAATTTTCCCCTTGTACTTTCCTTCAATAATATTTTTCAAAATCCCATAACCTATCTTATCCTTATCCGTCGAAGCGCCGATGACCGCTACCGATTTTGGAGAGAAAAATTTCTCAAGTTTATTTTGTGACATAACAATATCTTATCTTGCTTATTAAAAGCGAACAATCATTTAGCTTTTTCGAGACATGATCTTTTCAGTAAAAATTTCTTGAATGCCGTGCCACATTATTTTATTTTTTCAATCTCGACTCCCTGTAGCTTACTTTCAATCTCCTCTCTTGTCATTATTCCACTCTCAGCTCCGTACTCTGCTACCTCCCCGCCGCTATTGAGAATGCCGAATTTGAGTGCAATTTCAAAATCGCCGGAAATGATGTAACCTGCAACCAAACCGGAACCGAAAGCGTCACCCGCGCCGGTCGTATCCGTCTGGCGCATCACATGAGCGCCAGAATGTAACATCTCCTCCCCCGCCAAAAGGTATGCGCCTTTCTTGCCGTCGGTAATGACTATGTTGGACACGCCCCAAGACTTAATAACTCCGATGAGTTTGGCAATGTCATTGAAATCTTCGCCCTCTAGACCGGACACAGAATCGCTTTTTACAAGTTCAATCGCTTCATCTTTATTGATAATCAAAAGATAGGTGAATTTCATAAACTCCGCAAGCTTTTCTTTGCCGGATAAGATTTCCGTCTCGCCTGGATTCCACGCCAGCTTGCCACCACTCTCCCGGACAGCTTCGCCGATTTTCCGGAGTTTATCTTCGAAATCGTCACCTAGGGCAGTAAGATAAATCCATTTTGTATCTTTTATTTCTTCCGGACGGATTTCCAAACCGTTAGCCGCGCCCTTGTGTGTAAAAATCACCCGCTCGCCCTCCTTGCCGGCACTGTCCACCACTATAAAAGAAAAGGCCGAGTTTTTACCCGCCTCAATTTGGATCAGGTCAGTGGAAATGTTACGCTGCCGCAGATTTTCCGCGATAGACCTGCCGTTGCCGTCGTCACCAAGACGCGAAACTACAGCCGCATTCAGCCCCATCTTGGCAAAAGTCGCCGCCGCATTGCAAGCGCCGCCGCCAAAATTCATCCGTACATCTTCACTGCGGATTTTTGCGCCATATTCAAAAGCCAGCAAGCGCTGAGAGGTCAAGTCCTCCGGTGTCTCGATTACTTTTCCTCGGTCGGTCAAAAATGTCATGTCACGGGTCGCCCCGCCAATCGTAACGATATCAAACATATATATGCTTATTATTCTTGGGTTTATTATAGCAATTAAAAACGTTTTAATCTAATAATTATAAGGTAGCCGGAAACTACAAAAATTTATAAACCATCAACAAATCGTAAACCATTCCCCTTCCAAAGGATCAATGTATCCGATGAACGTGAAAATACTATTCACAATTACCCACGCGGCGAGAACATAACCGAACCCCAGCAGTGCCGAACCCAGCACCGATTTGATACTTACCATCATATCCGTCTGACCGACGGCAGTCAGGGCGATAAGTTGCCCCAACACGATAGCCAGAAGCGCCAACACACCGACCGCCTTTACCGCAAAATCCGCTATAAGCTGAAGAGAAAGAGCGAATGAACAAAAATCACACGGAGCACATTCGTCCCATTCCGTACTGGGATCATTGATATTTTTTCCGCAAGGAATCAACCCGCCGGAACCTTCCACGCTGCCACAATCCTCTGTAGCGGTGGCAGCGGCATCTCCTGCCTCGGGATATAGAGCATCGCGCTCCGTCTCTTCGGGAGCAGTAGCGGCCTCTTCCGTTCCCGTAGAAGAGGTTGGTGTCAGAGCGGGAGTGTTGCTCTCCGCCGCCCAAGCAACCGGGACCGGGGCGAGCAAGCCGCAATATACTTCACCGGAAGACCTGTCCGACAAAGTCGAGCTGAGTTGCGGACTCAGAAAATTGCACGCAAGAGCGATTGCCAGCACTAAAGTTCTTTTCATACTTATAGCTTACTGAATTTAAAAATATTTTTCAGATAGTTCTATGCTCCGACCATCTCCGCCCAGCCGCCTCATTTTTCTATAAGACTTTCCAGGACCATCGCTCTCGGTTTCGGAATACCCAAGACTTCCAAAAGTGTCGGTGAGACATTTCCCAGAACACCGTTCTTATTCAAGGTACAATTTTTGTTAGTCATTCCCTTCTTCACGATAATAAAAGGCACCGGGTTCTTGCTGTGCATCGTAGAGACGTGTCCCGTTTCAGGATCCAGCATCTCGTCCGCGTTACCATGATCGGCGGTGATGATTGCCGCGCCGCCGCTTTCCAGAACCTTACTCACTACTCTCTCGAGGCATTTATCCAAAAATTCCACCGCACAAATCGTCGCCTGCAGATTTCCCGTATGACCCACCATATCAGCATTGGCATAATTGACCGAGATGAAATCATACACACTATGTTCGATATTGGAAACTATAACATCTGTAATGTCCCCCGCGGACATTTCCGGTTTCTGATCATAGGAAAATACATCTCGAGAAATAATTTGTTCCCGACTCTCCGAAGCAACCGGCTCCCGATGTCCGCCATTCAAGAAATAAGTGACATGCGGATATTTTTCCGCCTCAGCGATGTAAAGCTGCTTGAATCGGCTCAATACTTTAGGTAAAGTATCCTTCACCGCCTGCGAATTATAAGCGATCTGCACCGGCAAATCCTGTCCGAAATCGGAAAGTGTGCACATAAAAACATCATGCAAGATGTGCTTGCGATTCTTGTAATCTTTCATCTCCGGCATCGTCAACATCTTGGTTAGTTGCCTCGCACGATCACCGCGCAGATTGAAGAATATCACCGCATCGTTGTCCTTGATCCTAGCCTCCGGCTCTCCTTCCTTGTTCACGATTACAGTGGGAATAATGAATTCATCAGTGAGTCCGTGATTATATGAATCTTTGATTACTTGCTCGGCGGACTCGCTCTTGGCGCCTTCGCCCAAAACCATGGCGTCGTATGCCCTCTGCATTCGGTCCCAATGCTTGACCCTGTCCATCGCATAATATCTTCCGCCGATACTCGCAACCTTTCCTATGCCGAGTTCCTTTATCTTCTCCTCGAGCCCGCGCAAAAACACTAGGGAACTTTTCTCAAAAGCGTCGCGGCCGTCGGTAAAAAGGTGAAGGTAGATTTCCTTGACCCCGCTATCTTTGGCCATCTGCATCAAGGCATAAAGATGCCCGGGGTCGCTATGCGGACTGTCCGAATCGGACAGCAATCCCATGATATGGAAATCGGTCTTTTGCGTGAGCGCGTGATTGAGAGTTCGGCGGATGCGTGGATTCCTGAAGAATTTTCCCGATTGGATGTCTTCGTTTATGATTTGCGAGTCCTGCCTAATGATTCTGCCCGCGCCGATATTAATGTGTCCGGCTTCGCTCCCACTCCGTTCGTTCTCGCTCAGCCCCACCGCAAGCCCGGTAGCATTGAGCTCGGTATATGGATATTTGGCAACCAAGCTGTCAAAAAAAGGCTTCTTAGCAAGTTCAATCGCATTCCCTTCCGACTTGGGCGCAATGCCCCAACCGTCCAGAATGATCAGCATGTTCGTAGGTTTTTTCGGTTTGGACATAATGTTATTGACAAATAAACAAATTTGGATTAAAGTCTAGGCAAAATAGGGGGGGTATCCTAAATGGAGATAGATTACACGGGTATCTTAATTGCTATCCTTATATATCTGATAGCAGTGGCACTCGTCGAAAGGCATTGTGACAAGAAAGTAAATGAAGAATAAATAACTTCTTCCCAGGTAAACTACAGAAAAAAATTGATAAACGGCGTCGTTATGATGATAATAATGGTGCTATACGAAGCCTTTCATGATTACATCCCTCACCTCTTCTGGTGATTTTTTTATTTCAAAAGCTATAACTCGTTCTCAATTTCCATCAACCGATTATATTTTGCCAGTCTCTCTCCGCGCGAGAGCGAACCGGTTTTTATGAACTCTGCTCCGGATGCCACCGCGAGGTCCGCAATAAAATCATCACAAGTTTCCCCGCTGCGATGAGAGACAATAATCTTCCACCCCAACTCCTGCGCTTTCTGTATGCACTCCACCGTCTCTGTCAGGCTTCCGATCTGGTTAAGTTTAATGATAATTCCGTTGGCACAATAATTTTTCGCAGCCGTTTCGACACGTTTCGGATTGGTAACAGTGAGATCATCGGCAATAACGACAAAATTCTTTTTTGCACCCAAGAATCTTTTCTTCATATCTTTCCACCCCTTCCAATCATTCTCATCCAATCCGTCTTCGATAGAAAGAAGCGGATATTTTTTCATCCATTCCAAATAAAGGGCTATCAGCTGATTCGTATCCAAACAAACATTCCCGGGATTCACAACATATCGTTCATCTTTAGCAAAGTAGAAAGAATTCGCTGCCGCGTCAAGTGAAATAAAAACATCTTTGCCGGCGATATATCCGCTTTGCTCGATCGCTTTCAAAATAGAATCGATTCCCTCTTCAATACTGTTGAGTCGTGGCGCAAATCCGCCCTCATCGCCCACGCCGGTTCCGTACCCGCCTGAAGCTAAAATCTTTTTGAAATTATGAAAAATTTCACTACCGGCACGGATCCTTTCTTTTATGTTTTTAATTCCAACCGGCACAATCATAAATTCCTGGATCGCTAGTCCGCTATCCGCGTGCTTACCGCCATTAAGAATATTGAACATCGGCACCGGCATCTGAAATTTACCTTCGAAACCGTAAGTCTTGGCAAGATATTTATAGAGAGGCTTATCTTGCGAGATTGCCGCGGCTCGAGCGCACGCCAAGGAGACGCCCAGAATCGCGTTCGCCCCCAGATTCGACTTATTTTCAGTCCCGTCCAACTTGAGCATCAACGCATCTATTTTTTTCTGCGCCGTTATATTCTGTCCGATTAAAACCGGAGCGATTTTCTTATTCACGTTCTCACAGGCTTGCAAGACTCCGTTTCCACCATAACGTTTCTCATCACCGTCACGCATCTCCAAAGCCTCAAATTCACCCGTAGAAGCGCCAGAAGCCACAGACGCCTTCGCTTTAATCTTATTATCGAGGATTACCTCTACCTCTACTGTCGGATTGCCTCGCGAGTCGAGGATTTCCCGAGCAATTATTTTTGCTATCTTCACAGGCATATTTGTAAATTTAAGATTATATTATATTAGTTCTCTATTCCGCAACACCCCCCTAACATCAAGACTATGTCGATTACATATTTTAATAGACTATAAACTATTTCAGTGCCTCGATCCCCGGCAACTTCTTTCCCGACAAAAATTCCAGCATCGCGCCACCGCCGGTGGAAACATGTTTCATATCATCGATATAGCCGAAATTTACAAGCGCCAAAATCGTATCGCCACCGCCGATAATCGTCTCGGCCGAAGACTCCGCCATCGCTTTGGCAATTTCCCGAGTGCCGCGCGCATACTCCTCTTTCTCAAAGAGTCCGACGCTTCCATTCCAGACCACCGTACCGGATTTTCTGATGATTTCCTTATATTCCTCCAAACTTTTCTCACCTATGTCCAGTATGCGGAAATTACCGACCGCTTCCGTTACCAGATTCACATCTTTCTTATCGGGATTATCCGTCACCACATCAACGGGAATGTGGATTTTGGGATTTTTGAGATCAATCTTTTTTGCTTCATTGATATCCAGATCGTCCTTCACCGATTTGCCGATATCTATACCGTCTGCTTCAAGCAGAAAATTCGCTATCACGCCACCGATCAAAATATTGTCGAATTTATCCAAAAGAAAATTGATGACTGGTAATTTAGTTTCCGCCTTAAGCCCGCCCATGATGATTGTGGCCGGACGCACGGGACTATCAATGACTTTACTCAGAGCGCTGATTTCTTTTTCCAGCCCCAGTCCGGCGTAAGACGGTAAGAGGTGAGTAATGGACTCAACGGAAGCATGTGCACGATGTGAGGCGGAAAAGGCCTCGTTGACATAAATATCGCCGAGAGCTGCCAATTTCTTGGCAAATTCCATATCATTCGCTTCTTCTTCACTATAGAAACGCAGATTTTCCAAAAGTATAATCTCCCCTTCTTGCATATTATCGACAGCTTTTTGCGCTATATCTCCCACACAATCGGGTGTCTTGGTCACGCTTAAATTTAACATCTCAGACAAACGATCCTGCACCGGACCCAAACGCATATCCTCAACTACTTGCCCCTCCGGTCTTCCTAGATGTGACATCAAAATTATTTTAGCATCATTTTCCAAGAGATATTTGATAGTCGGCAACGCGGCTGTAATACGCCAGGCCTCGTTCTCATCCACCACGCCGTCATCTCCAAGCGGCACATTAAAATCTACCCGAACCAGAACTCTTTTACCTTTTAGGTCTCCAACTTCTTTTATACTTTTCATAGGCTATGATTATTTGTGTAAATTATTGAGAGATACCGTCTGCCATTCTGAGGTACCCTGAAGAATCCCGTCATATTTAAAATATTTATTACGTGCGCCGTATCATCCTGAACTTATTTCAGGACCCTCTTCTTATAAAAAATAAATTTATCATATCTCACAAAACCGAATATTGAGCTTTTGTAAATGCTTATAAATATTTCTTTATCAAAAAATATAAAGTTAATGCGTTATATACCGCGGACCCTGAACAAGTTTAGGGTGACACGATAAGAAGTCTCTCTCCCCGTGATACACGATTTATCCGCATAGCGTTCCATGCTTAATAAAATCTATCTTTTGAAAAGTTCTCTAGGAATTTGGCGGACGGAATAAAAAGCGGCTCCGGCAAATCATTCAAATCATACCAATCCCAGCTTTCAAATTTATCCGTCTCCATCACCTGCGCCGTTCCTGAAAATTTTCCGACAACCGCACCGATAGTAACGAAGTGTTTGTCATAAGCTATGTCATTCGTCATTGAGACAATTTCAAAATCCCAACCGTCCAAACCGGTTTCTTCTTTGAGCTCTCTGCGCGCGCATTCTTCGAGCATTTCTCCGAATTCAAGATGTCCACCCGGCAGAGAGAAAGTGCCTTCTCCGAGCTTACCTTTTCTCTTGCCCAATAGAACTTTTCCATCGGGCTCCAGAACCAAAACCCCTACTCCGACACGCACGATTTTGTCTGACATAATTTTATTAGCTATATTATATTATACTTCCCTTTATCACTTTTATCGCGATTCATAGGGGCACAATATCTTGTGCCTTTTTTGCGTGTCATCGCGAGGAGATACTCCGAGTTTATCCCCGCAGAGACAGGAACGGCAATCCCGTGACTATATTTCACCAAACACTACACAAAGATTATCCGGTTGAGTGTCGGAATTGTTGTACTATATTCGCAATGACAGCAACCTTGGTCAAAAAACCAAGGCGTCCATATTAAAAAACAGAGTCTACCCTTCCACGATTTCGAAATTAATCTTATCCCCAAGCTCGTCCTGCAAATCACCCCAAGCCAGAAGAACTTCTACGTTCGGATATTTTTCTTTCAAGATATCACGCGACTTTTTCATATCATTGAGCTGTTTAACCAGCTCATCTTCCTTGGAGGCAAAAGTATTTTCCTTGGCGTAAGCCCCACAATCACTGTGATGAAAAATAACCACTCTGCTGGCGTGGTGAAGGTCGGTTGAGACACTCACCTGTTGCAGAAAGAAATCCTTGATTTCCCCGCTGCCATCCGCCAGGCTTTTGCTGGCACCGGCAAGCGAGATGACGTCGAATCCACCCTCGAATAGTTTGCTTTCTTCGATCCAACACATAAGTTCATCGCGCAAGCGAAAATCCATACAACGGATCAAAAGATTTTTACAATTGTGTGACATATTTTTGACTTATCAATTTATAAGGAGTTGTCCTTGAGAATCTATTCTATCGAATCCGCCACCATTTTAGCCATATCAATCAGACGGCTGGAATATCCGAATTCATTGTCGTACCAAGAACAAACTTTCACCAAGTTGCCGTTTACCCGAGTGAGCGGCAAGTCAACAATCGAAGAAAGCGGGTTGGCTTTGAAATCTACAGAGACCAATTCTTCCTGAGTCGCCCCCAAAACACCTTTCATCTCGCCGTCAGCAGCTTCGGCAAAAAAGCTATTGATTTCTTCCACTGAAGTTTCTCTCTTCATAACCGCTACGAAATCAACGATAGAGACCACTGAGGTCGGCACGCGCATCGCGATACCGTCGATATTGCCCTTGAGTTCAGGAATGGCTTTGGCAACCGCCTTGGCCGCTCCGGTCGTAGTCGGGATTATAGAAACCGCCGCCGCACGCGCTCTGCGAAAATCGTCATGCGGAAGATCCAGAATCCTCTGGTCATTGGTATAGCTATGTACCGTGGTCATAAAACTTTTCTCGATGCCGATTTTATCGTTCAAAATTTTCGCAACCGGCGCCAGACAGTTGGTAGTGCAAGAACCGTTGGAAACGATATCATGCTCTGCCGGGTTATAATCGCCTTCATTTACTCCCATAATCAAAATCGGCACGCCCTCGCCCTTGGCCGCCGCGCTGATAACGACTTTTTTGGCACCTGCCGCCAAATGCTTGCCCGCGGAATCTTTGTCCACAAAAAATCCGGTGCATTCCAGCACCACGTCCACACCCAGATCTTCCCAAGGAAGATTGGCGGGGTCTTTCTGAGCAAAAACACGGATTGCCTTGCCGTCCACGATAATATTTTCTTCATCAAAACTGATTTCCTTGGCATAGACCCCATAATTGGAATCATATTTCAAAAGATGCGCCAATGTCTTGGTGTCGGTGAGATCATTGACCGCCACTACCTCGAACTCGGGGTTATCGAAAGCGATACGGAAAGAAATTCTACCGATACGCCCGAAACCATTGATTGCGATTTTTTTTGCCATACAAGATAATTTATGATTAAAAGTTATATCCGCCTTTATTCTAGACTTAATTATACTATATTTTATTTAAAAATACCAATACGAGGTCTGATTTCAAACATTTTGTAACGTGTAATTCTGAGATATCCCGAAGAATCTCGATTCATCCCGCATAGCAGCGAGACCCTTCGTTTCACTTCGCTGCAGAATTCAGATATCGGGCAGTTCGTCATAAAAAAGTAATATCCGACGCGCACAAAACAAAAAACCGATTGCGGACATAATCACGCAATCGATTTTCTTTTACTCTCTCCCGCCATCAACTAGTAAAAACGGATACTTTCAAACATATCCTGATCATAAACTTCACCTCCATCAGAAAAAAGCATGCCTCCTTTGGGAAGATAAGCGTAAACCAATTTATTTTTGGAAGGATTATACAGGATATCAGTAACCTGGTCTGTGGCGCAGGCCAACTCCCTTCCCAGGTAATCTTTATCTCCTGTCTTTTTGATTGTCAGCCGATAGGTATTTTCCTGACCTGACCATTCCTCCTTACTTACTATAGCGCACCCCGCGCCATAAACGTTCCTTATGAATTCATTAAGCATATCCGTATCGACAATCTTTGTTATGTGTAGAGAAATCCCCTCGGCGGGATTGCCCACAATCGGTATCGATGAGATGTTAAATCTATCTCCTACTATTTCTTTCTTAATCAGAGGAAGGGTATAAAACTTCTTCCTGCAATCGAACACTCCGTCGTTGTCGTTGTCGGAGAGATTAGGATCGCCGGTATTGATGGGGTCATCCTCTTCGAAAGTAATTCTGTCCGGATCCTCGACTGTCGTTGTCGTAGGAGTATAATTGTCAAAATAATATTCCGGTACGATAAATATGCCTCCCGTGCCATAATCATCGTACACTAAAATCTTGGCCTCAAATTTCGTTTGCTTGCAATTGTCTACACCCAGAACCCTCTGCGGCACATTCAAAGAAAAGCCCAATCTACCGTTCTGATAAATCCTCCAATCCGCCGGGTCTTCGATATTTTCCAGATTACCGTTAAGCACTTCCGTCGACGGGACAAAGGTGTTGTCGGCCGGATCTATATCTTCCCAATCGGTAGGAGGGGGTGTTTTACTGCTGGAATGATTACCTTGAGACACCTTCCACTGCCACGCCAGATAAATCGCCCCACCGAAAAACACGAGAGCAATAATAATCATCAATAACCTTTTTATTTTACCCATATTTTGTTTTACAGATTAAAATATGACGTATACTTTTTATATATGTTTTATTATACTATAAAACTGCAAAAAAATAAAATAACGATTACAAAAAAACGACTTGCAACGCGTCATCCTGAGGTACTCCGAAGGATCCCGTTTATATCCCGCACGAAGTGTCATTCTGAGATATTTGGGAAAAATATCAGACTCAAGAACAGAGCAATAAAATAAAAAAATTTTGTCATTCCGGAATGAGGTACTCCAACTGAGGAATCTGAGAAAAATACCATGCAATCCCAGAGTTTTGTCCATAAAGATAATATCAGGCGATTTTTACTCAAACCCCAGATTTCTCATTCGCAAAAGGGCACAAGATATTTTGCCCCTACAATACAAAATGACAAGATACGCGCTGTGTCATCCTGAGGTATACCGAAGGATCCCGTTATGTCCTGCGAAATAACGAAATCCTTCATTCCCCTCCGCTGCGCAATAACAAACGCAGATTATATAACGAGTAAGATTTCTCACCTATCGATCTTTCTCAAATACTTTCCGACCGCAAGCATCGTCAATCCCCAAAAAACCAACCCCAAATACATACCTAACTGAAAAGGTCCACTACCAAAACTACTGAAAGGTGCCGGACCGTTAATAATCCAGAGATACCCTTCGTAATCGCCATGAATCCACCAGCTTAAGAAAAACGGACTCAATATAAACCAGGACCCGCGACTAGAAGAACTGAAATTAGACGGCCGTGATTCTCTTTTTTATTCATAAAAAGCCATCAATTTAGTTAGTCATTATGGCTTTCACACATTTTTCATGTTTTTGAGACCACTCATAAAATAACTCAACTGCCTTCTTGGAAAAAATAAATAACGACTGGATATCACCATTCATTATTTCTTCGCCCTTCTTAAAAAAATATGACTTACCGTACACCACGCACACTAAATCTTTGTCCGGGATGGCATTGGAATGCACCAACGCATTTCGAATATCTAGAAGAAATTTCCATTCTTCATTATTTTCAACGGTAATTAACTTTAGTTCTTCTGAAGCTGAAGCAGACATAATATCTTTCAGATATTTTCTCTTTTCTCTTTCTTTAGGTTTCTCATTGTCTAAAAAAGTTTTAACAGGAAAACCCTCTTTCAAACTTATATCCTTAGCAGTAGACTCCAAGATGCTAATTATGGCAACAAATGTGAATCTGGACTGGTCAATTATTATACAACCTATTTGCCGGACAGGATCAACTACGACAGAATCTCCCTGAATGTTAAACTTTAGAGATTCCGATTGATCCTTTAATAATCGAAACAATACATCAGTAGAGTCAAAAATAGGACTCACGTGATATAGTGCTCCACTATTGTCGGTTGCTTTCCTTTTAACACAAAAAGCTCCTATTCCTTCCATGAGGATCAAGCTGTCTTCGAGATGTTTTGTGAGCATGTTTACAGATTATTTTGCTGTTTCGCTGGACATAATATCTTCTGTCCGAACACAAAACTATATTTCATCGATTCCACAAGCCTTCTCCCACGCGACAACACCCTCTTTTTGTAATCCAGTAGGGATCCCTTGAATGGTATCATGATAGCAATGATTTGCTATTTAAGACTAATAAAATTTAAGGGATTCCTCCGCTTACGCTGCGGAATGACAAAAAGAATGGCTTTATTGCGGGAGATAAAGATGGTCCGAATTAACGATGTTGTTATTTCACAAACTCCTTCACAATCCCCACGAACTCTCTCGCCTCCAAAGATGCGCCGCCGATCAGGAGGCCGCGTAGGCCAGTCTTGTCTACCAGGTCGAAACAGTTCTGACTCGTCACGCTGCCGCCGTAGAGGATGGGCGTGCTCTCGACGATTTCGCGACCGTATAATTTGCTGATGATTTTCTTGATCAGAAGGCCGACGCCCATAATGTCGTCCGTCGAAGGGGTTGTGCCGGAACCGATAGCCCAGATGGGTTCGTAGGCAATCAGGAGTTTTCCGCGCACACTTTTCTCTGGAATGTCTCGTAACGCCTGCTCAAGCTGACTGACGATGACCTCGCCTGCGTCTCCCTTTTTCCTTTCCTCCAATGTCTCCCCCACACACAGTATCGGCCGCATCCCGCCATCAAGACACGCTTTTATCTTGAGGTTCACCATCCCATCCGTCTCACCGAGATATTTTCTTCTCTCCGAATGACCGATGATGACATATTTGACACCGACCTTGCGGAGCATCTCACTCGAGATTTCCCCGGTATAAGCCCCGCGGCTTTCCCAGAAAAGATTCTGCGCGCCCAGCTTTATCTCGCCCTTAGCGTCAAAATCAGAAAGAAAAAGATAGGGCATACAGATGACCGCCTCTATCTTGTCGCTGCGCATACGATAAGCGTCGTTTTCCATCTCGTCAAAAATCGTTTCCGCATCATCCAAAGACGGAGGGTTCATTTTCCAGTTGCCCACGATATAGATCTTTTCTTTTTCCTGAGTCATTTTATTGATTTTAATGCTTACACTACTGAACATATTTAAAAGGTATTTTTCTTTCCCTCTCTCCTACCGGGAGAGGGTCGAGGTGAGGGGGGATGATCACTTTACCCTATATTACGTTTTTCACACACCCCACAAAACGACATGGCTGAAGCTCTGTCGGCGCCACCCCTCTCTAGAGGGAAATTAAGGTCGCACAAATTTACAGATTCCTTCTAAGTTTCTCCGCCGTGGCGACTCTCTCCACCGCAATCGCATAAGCCGCCAGTCGCAAAGAGCAATTTTCCGTACAGCATTTTTTGCCCCACACCTCGTCGAATGCGTCTTCGATGATCGTTCTCAAGCGAGAAATATTTTCATTCTCACTCCAATAGAAATTTTGCAGATTCTGCACCCATTCGAAATAGCTCACGATCACCCCGCCGGCATTGGCAAGAATATCCGGCACCACCGTCACGCCTTTTTTCTCAAGAAGAATATCAGCCTCGGGTGTTAACGGACCGTTGGCCATTTCCACGATGAGTTTTGCTTTGATCTTATCCGCGTTCTTATCTGTAATGACATTTTCCAGTGCGGAAGGCATAAGGACATCCACGTCCAGCTCCAAAAGTTCTTCATTGGTGATAGTACGTGTTCCCGGATAGCCCACCACGCTGCCGGTGGCTTCTTTATGTTTCAAAACTTCTTTGGCATTCAAGGTCTTTTCTTTACCGTCTTCCAGAACGATACCTCCTTTGGAATCGGAGACTGCCACCACGTTATATCCGAGAGCGAACAAAATGTCCGCGGCAAAATACCCCACGTTTCCAAAACCTTGGATTGCAATTTTGATTTTCTTGGCATCAAGCTCCAACTTTTCTACGATTTTTTCGAAGACATAAACTCCGCCCTGTGAAGTGGAAAATTTCCGCCCCCTGGTTCCTCCGACCTCGATCGGCTTACCTGTCACCACACCCGGCACGTTGTAGCCTTGCATGCGGCTGAATTCGTCCATCATCCACGCCATAATCTGCGGATCAGTATTGACATCCGGAGCGGGAATGTCTTTTTCCGGACCGATAAAATCCCGAAGCGCTTGGACATATCCGCGCGACAATCGCTCCAATTCCCCTTTTGATAGTTTCCTGACATCCACAATCACACCGCCCTTACCGCCGCCGTAAGGAAGCCCGACTACCGAACATTTCCAAGTCATCCACGCCGAAAGCGCTTTCACTTCAGAAAGATTTACATCGGGATGAAAACGAATTCCGCCCTTGAAAGGACCGAGAGCGTCGTTGTATTGCGAGCGATAACCCTTGAAGACCTCGATTTTGCCCGAATCCATCTTGACCGGAATATTGACTATCATAATCTTTTTCGGATGTTTCAGAATCTCCAAAGTGGATTCATCGACATCTATAATTTTGGAAACATTTTCCAATTGTCGAAGCGCATTCTTAAAGGCATCGCTTTTCATATTTTTATTATTCTTATTTGATTTTTAGAAAGTTATAAACACTGCTTGTGCCGATCATCCCTTCCGAGCTAGCTGAAAGAACTTGCCGGATACCATTAGAGCCGCTGCTCACATCTCCCGCAGCATAAAGGCCCGCAACATCCGTAGCGCCTGCGGCATCCACCACAATGTGCCCCAGAGCGTCGATATCCACCCCCAAATCCTTCAGAAGCACTCCATTCGGAATCATGCCGATTTCCACAAAGAGTCCGTCGAGCGGAAGTTCTTTACTGCCTTCATATTCTTTATCCAGGAGAATCTTTTCAACTCTCTTGTCGCCTTTGACCTCCTCAATATTAAATCCCGCGATTATGGTTATCTTCGAATTAGCCTTCGCTCTTTCCAACATCACCGGTTCCGCCCTGAAATTATCATTGCGATGAATAAGATACACTTTATCAGCATGCTCGGAAAGCATCAATGCCGCCATTACCGCCGAATTGCCGCCGCCGGCTACCGCCACTGTTTTATTCTTGAAAAAAGCGGCATCGCAAATGGCACAATAGCTCACACCGCGACCCAAAAATTCTTCCTCGCCCGGAATACCCAGCCTCCGTTCCTTGGTACCGGAACAAATGATTACGGCACGGGACTCCAGTGTCTTATCTTGCGAGGTTTTTATCTTGAAAATATCCCCTTCTTTTTCGATAGCCACCATATTCTCCGCAAGGATCTCCCCACCCAAACCTTTGGCTTGCTCGGAAAATTTATTAAGCAAATCAAAACCGCCGATAGATTTTTCCCCCGGCCAATTCTCAATCAAGTGTGCCTTACCCAAGGCACTGCCACACATATCTCCCAAGACCAGATGATTTATCTTGTATCGTGAAGCGTAGATGGAGGCGGTAAGACCGGCCGGCCCCGCACCCACTATTATTAAATCGTACATAATTTTCTTATTTACTTTTTATAGCAAAAGGAGGAACATCTTCGGACAAGCAAGGGTCACAAAAGATTATTCCTCCAAAAAACACTTTTAGCTTGTCATAGCTGAAGACAGATATTTTATCGTGTCATCTCCCGATCAGGTCGAGGGCAGGCTCTGATAAGGTACCTAAAAACCCAGACTGTCCCACGTAGTAACATGATCCCTCTCTTGGCGTATGATTGATTGAAAGGTTTCTCTTTATTCGTCTGATACTTTAATCGCCCCTACAGGACAACTATTTGCCGCCACGTCTACATCACAACCGGCTCCGCTTTCGTCAAGCACGACAGACTTCCCGTCATTACCCAAAGCAAAAACCTTTGGGCACAAGTTAGCACAAGCGCCGCATCCGATACAAAGTTCTTGGTCCACTGTTACTTTTTTTGCCATAAAATTATTTTATCTATTAATTAAACACAACAGGCTCGCCACCCGCACCAATATCCGCCTACTCCGCAATCAGGCTCTTGATTTTCTCCGCCAGTATCTCTCTGGGCTGCAACCCTACCATTTCATCGACAATCTTCCCTTGCTTGAAAAACTTTAGCGCGGGAATACTCAGAATCTCATATTCAGCGGAAATATTCGGATTATCGTCAACGTTAACTTTACGCACTGAGATCTTTCCTTCAAATTCCTTTGCCATATCTTCCAATATGGGACCCATCATCTTGCACGGCCCGCACCAAGGAGCCCAAAAATCCACCAGTACCACGCCTTCATTTTGTAAGACCTCCCGATCGAAGCTCTCTTCGTTTATGTCCATTGCCATATTTTTTATCCTTCCTTAGATTTCAGCTTTCAATGATTCACTCGCGCCATTCTCTCTGTATCATTAAGACGCAAATACTTTGTAAAACTGAAACCCATATTAAAATTGATTAAACTATGATATAATTCATATAAACTAATAATATAATATTTGAGAAAAAGATGCAAACGAAAAAAAAAGTCGTGATAGTGGGTGCGGGACCGGCAGGACTTGGTGCGGCTTCAGAACTTGCGCGAAATGAAAGTTTTGAGGTCATAGTTCTGGAAAGAAATTCCGAACCGAGCTACAAAGTCTGCGGTGGCGGCATCCATCCCGATTTTATCAAAGATTTCGTTTCACAGGATGTACTGGACCGAGAATTTGAAAAAATCTTGATCAAAACCCCACGCAGCACCTATACCATGAAATATGACAAAAACATTTTTATGGGAACTTTGAATCGCAAGAAGCTTAATGAGGAATTGACGAAAAAGGCGGAAAAGGCGGGAGCTCAAGTTCTTTTCGGTAAAGCCGTGAAAGAGATCCAAAAGGATAAGGTTCTGACCACGAACGGCGAAGAATTTTCCTTCGACTATCTCATCGGCGCGGATGGAGCCACTTCCGTAGTACGCAAAAGTCTGAATATTCCCACCGAAAACTTTATAATCACTTACCAGTATATAATTCCGGGTGATTATGAAAACGTCGAAATCCATGTCGACTTCAAAAAATTCGGCATCACTTACAGCTGGATATTCCCGCAAAAAGGCGTTATCTCCGTCGGTACCGGCTACAGCTCGGCAGAAGAAAAGTCGCCGGGAGATGTAAAAAAACTACGCGAGAATTTCGATGCCTGGTGCAAAGAACGTTTCTCTCTGGAGGGTGCTCGTTTTGAAGGCTTCACTATCAATTATGATTATCGCGGATTCGAGTTCGGCAATGTGTACCTCTGCGGAGACGCAGGCGGTTTCGCTTCCGGTTTTACCGGTGAAGGGATGAAACCGGCCATCCTTACTGGCATCGATGTAGCACGCAAGATTCAGGACCCGAATTATAAATGTATAAATGTAGAAGCTTACCTGGCTATAAAGAAAAGGGAAGAAGGTATCTTAAAATTGCTTATCAGCCGCCCTTGGGGAAGACTCTTTACCCCCATCGCCGCTCATCTCGCTAATTCAAACTGGATTAAAAAGATGCTATTCAAGTTCATCGATATGTCTTCAAAAATGAAAAATACCGGCCCATAAAGCCGGTTTTTTAATACCATAACAGAAAAGATTTGGGGAAGGTGTCGTCGCGAGGAACTACTTGCAGCTTTATCCCCCAAACAGCTCCGTACTCAGATATCTTTCTCCCGAATCAGCCAAGAGAGTTACAATCCTCTTGCCTTTACCCAGTTCCTTGGCCTTGCAGACTGCCACATACATCGCCGCGCCAGCGCTCATTCCCGCGAGAATTCCCTCTTCACGCGCCAACCTTCGAGAGAATTCGTAAGTGAGAGGAATCTCATCGGAGGAAAGTTCAATCATTTCGTCAAAATATTTTTCGTCGAACAATTTAGAGCCGTTAGCTTCGCGCGGATTTCTAAGCCCTTGGATGGAAGCGCCGAGCCGTGGAGTCACACCGATAATCTTGATTTCGGGATTATACGCTTTGAGCTTGCGTGAAATGCCGATTCCAGTCCCCGCCGTTCCCACCGCGATAACCACCATATCAATTCTACCTTCCGTGTCCTGCCAGATTTCTTCGGCTGTAGTTTCGAAATGCGCCGCAATATTGGCAGGATTTTCATGCTGATCCACGGCAATATATTTTTCAGGATTTTTTGCAATCATTTCTTTCTTGAGCGCGATTGATCCCCCAGTACCCTGATCGGCAGGCGACAAGATAAGTTCCGCACCATAAGCTTTGATAATTTTTCTCCGTTCCTCGCTCACCCCCGCCGGCATCACGATTGTGATTTTATATCCTTTCATTGCCCCAATCATAGAGAGGGCGATTCCGGTACTGCCTGAAGTGGCCTCAATGATGGTCCTGTCTTTGATGTCGGGATATTTTTTTTCCGCGTCCATAATAAGGTAAAGCCCCAGCCGATCCTTCACAGACCCGCCGACATTCAGCTTCTCCAGTTTGACCAAGATTTCCGCATCCTCGGACTCTGTTATTTTGTTGATTCGAACCAGCGGCGTATGACCGATCAGATCCAAAATGCTGTTATAAATCATAATAAATAATTGAAAGAAATTAGAATTAGTACAAAAAATCGCCCTTGAACAGGTCGACTTTGATATACAGGCAAAAGCAAAGCAACCTATCTTAAAACGGTAACCCTAAGGCAACAGACGGATTGACTTTGTGTAGATTTCATTATTATTTGTAATCATTGGAATAAATGGTAGCATTTCTGACCAATTTGTCAATAAAATAGGACGATACGAACACGAATCTCACAAACTCCATTTTAAATGCCCATCCATATTTCTGTCATACCGCCCCCCCCATTTTGTCTAAATAAACACCTCTTATATATATCACACTATTTTTGAATACAGTGAGGTGAGAAACTATCGCCACGCAGAAGCTTCTTGCGATTGTAACGGAGGTGACCTTACTATAATCTACCATAAATGACATTATAAGTAGATATCATTGCGAAGGTAGCAATAGTTGAGTAGCGAAAAAAGCAAATAAAAAAAGACACGGTGGGCCGACGTCTTCACGAAACTCGCAAAATCCAGAAAAAAGATATAAGTTTTTACAAAATTGCTTTTTGGTAATTATCTTATATATCTCAGATTTTTTACATCATACAAAAGCTGCTATGGCAGTTATTGCCCCCAAAACACAAGCAAGCATATTAGGGACCAGCAAAAAATAATCCTTCTTTCCATATGCATACAGACTCCGAACAGAGCCGTTTAAAGCTGTCGCAAGCGGCTGAATTATATATTACTACGCCCTTGAAAGTTTGAAATCAAAATCTCAATTAAGGAAAAGAACATAATTATTGCGAGAACGGAGGCAATGCTGCCAATTTTCTTTTCGTTTTTCTACAAAAAAATCTGCAAGCGATAAGCGCGACGGCATGTCAAGATTCTTGAGTTTCGCGATCTAACTGTCAAACCTGATTACCTCTCCGGGCTTGATTTCTCTCGTTTCTTTCTTGACACCACCTGCTGGAATACTCTCTGTATTGCCGGCTGATTTTTCCACTTTGGGCACGAAAACAGGCTTCGCGGCTTGCGATTTTACAACTGGAGACTTCGGTAAAATAACTTCTTGCTTTTTACCCATCCTAGGCAAAACTTCCGCTGCCTTTTTTGCTTCCTGTGTTTTCGGCTTAGTCGGTGCGGCAACAACAGTCCTCACTTCTTCCTTCCTTGTCTCCTTCGGCGCGATATCGGACGGCTCACGATAGACGATTTGTTTTTTCTGCCCCTCTGCCGCAAGTCTTTTCCTCTCGTAGAATTCAATCATCTTTTGCGGATCATAAGTGATTTTTTTCGGTTCGACTTTAGGCACAACCGTTTCCCTGACCTCTTTTTTTATAGTAGTCGCAGTCTGCACTTTCTTTTCCACAATTACCTCCCTATCTACCACCTGAGGGGCCTCTCTTACCGGTAACGCCTCCGACTTGGGCGAGGAAGAAAGAGTGGGGGTCGGAATAGATGGAGTTGGTGGAATTGAAGCGGGTGCAACGGGTACTGGAGCGACCGGCACCGGTGCGACCACCGGCGATTGCACCGGCGACACCGATGCCGTTTCCGCTTTTATGGCAGGAGCCGCCATTTCAACCGGTGCGACAACCGGACGATCTGCTTGAGGTTGAGACGGTTTTATTCCGTCCGCGGTTTGTTGACGAACCTTCAACAGACAATCCTTACAATAAGTCGCACGCGCTGGATCCGGCTGAAAAGGAACTTTTATGCCAGTGCCACAAGTAGAGCAAACAGCATCCCACATCTCACGATTATCCACCCTTTCTTTTTTCTCCCCCTGAGAATTATGGTTAACTTTGATATTCTCCGGCAGAGAAGGATCAGTCCGCAGTTCACCACTCTCTTCATCTTTGACATAACCCGACCAGCGAGCAACCTTGTCTTCCACTTCTTCTCTTTTCTTGGTATAGCGCTCGCGCGAGACTCTGACAATCTTCTCCGGATCGCTCTTAACGGTAACTTGGATCGGCGGCAGCGAAGTGGCGCTGAAAGCATCACCCGACACCCCGTCAATCATCAATTTCAAGTACATATCATATTTCGCCAAATTAACCAAATCGTTCATCATAAAAATCGGCTCGAATTCCTTTTCCAGAAATTCCGCATCGGTAGCACCCACTCGGAAGCTGATAATAGTACCGACATTACCAAAAATAGCATCGCTCACTGTCTCTTCCAGCTGACCGATATATTGGTGCGCCACAATCAAATCCAGACGATATTTTCTCGCCTCAGACAAAATTCCCGCAAAGGAATCCGTGGCAAAATTTTGGAACTCATCAACATAGAGATAAAAGTCTTTACGTTCTTCCTCCGGCGTGTCTACGCGCCCCATAGCCGCCAACTGGATTTTTGTAATAAGCATCGCACCCAGCAAAGCACTGTAATCTTCTCCGATTCTTCCCTTGGAAAGATTAACGATGAGAATCTTTTTATTGTCCATGATATCCCGCATATCGATGGAAGAGTGCGGCTGCGAAACAATGTTACGCACCAAAGAGCTCGACAAAAACTGCCCGACCTTGTTCTGAATCGGAGAAATCGCCTCAACCGTAAACTGTTTGGAATATTTCGTAAATTCATCCGTCCAAAAAGTCTTCACTACAGGGTCGGAAATCTTGCTCACCACTTTCTTACGATAATCCTCATCGATGAGCAAACGCGGCACACCCAAAAGCGTGCTGTCCGGATATTCCAAAAGCGCCAAAATCGTATTTCTAAGGAGATACTCCAACCTAGGACCCCAAGAATCCGCCCAAATTTTCTTGAAGACTCCGATAAGTCCGGAAGCGATCAGGTGGCGATACTTGGGATCAACGTGCTCCATCACGTTAAAAGCGATCGGATAATCTATGTCCGCCGGATTAAAATATATGACATCGTTTACTCGGTTGGCGGGAATGAAATTCAAAATCTCCTCCGCCAGATCCCCGTGCGGATCGACCACAGCCAAACCTTGACCGCTAATGATGTCGGAGATGATCATATTTTCCAAGAGAGTTGTCTTACCCATACCGGTCTTTCCAATCACGTACATATGCCGACGGCGATCCTCACGCTTGATACCGAAGGTATGCTCCTTTCCGCGAAAATTGGTCTTACCAAAATAGGTGATATCGTTATTTTCCATAATTTTGTTTATTTAAATATTCCCCCTCCTTTTATTTTACCCTTATTTTCATCAATCGGAAATATTACCGACCCATCCGCTTCTTTATCATGGCTTATTTTATTACCTTTGATATTTTACAGCCCCCCACCTAAAGAGAGAAATAAACACGAAACCGTATCAGATTTCGCCAATAAGCCGTAAGCCAACTAAATGGGCAAAGTGGAAGGAGGTTTGCCTTTTTTAGCTTCCACTTTCGGCACCACCGAACCTCTGACTTCCTTGGTTGGGAAATGAAAAAGGGTCGCCAGTTCATCGGAAGTCAGTATGAAACTCTGAACATCCAAAATCCGAGCTTTATATCTTCTGAGCACGGATTTTTTCTTTATCGCTTTTCTATAATCCGGAAAGAAATAGTAAGCGCTGGTTTTGGTCCGCCCGTCCGGCCTAAAACTGTTTATCATATCGTTGCCGAATTGCGTGAAGTATGAGAAGAAAATAGAATTAGCTCTTCCCTTATTGAAAACTTTGCGCTGTGCGGCATAAACGTAACGGATATCGGTTTCAAATCCCGGCCTCATCAATTTCTCATCAATAGCATCAATGACCGCCTTTTCCCCGGAAGACAGACGCATCATCATACCGAGAGGATCGCTCTTCTTCTCTTCCGCCGCTGAAGTACTGGCGCTGAACATACCGGAAAGAACTTTACCTATTTCACTGAGCATATCTTTCAAAAATCCCGGTGCAGGTTCTTTTACTTCCCTTCCCGCCAATTTTAGGACTATATTCTTGCCTGCTTCTTTCCACTTATCACTAGTCGGACGCACCAAAATCTGAATCCAGATCTGTTCGTCTGGTCCGATCTTATTGACACCTTCCACAATATTTCCCAACGGATCGATGTACTCTCCCGAACCCTGATCCTCAAACTCTTTCCAAGTCCGGATAGGATATGCGCTATCTCTGGCCAGTTTCATATCCGTCCCCCATATGTCATATTCGTCGTTAGGAACATCATCCGGCACACTGGTAACGTATTCACTCACCTCATTTATTTCCGCATCCGGGTATTGGGCATATATCTGCGACTCTACTATATCCCTATGCATATCTATCGTTCGGATATAAAAATGCACGTCACCCTCGAAGCTGACGATTTCAAAACTGAACCAAGAATCAACGACACCACTCAGATAGATATCGTAAAGGGTATCGATGGCCACGTCATACACACTCGCCAAGCCGGAAAAAAATTCCTCCATCGCTTTCGGACGGATTTCTATGCCGGCGGGAACTTTGACCTCCAGAATATTCCACTTCAGATTCCTGATATATTTTTCCTGCACATAAATTACCCAAAATCCCTGGAATATCGGCCACAAAAAATAAAACGTAAAAAACCACCAGTACTCGATGTAAACACTGATTGCCCCCTTGATGGATTCATCAAGAATAACAGAAAAACTTACCATATTTGTTTTATGCCTAAATTATTTCAGGCGATAGACTTTGTTCGGGAGTTTCTCAAAATTTTTCTTGTTCTGCAGATTGAGGACGACAGTATTTCTCTTGACTTGTCTTCGTCCCATAACCTCTTTGATAATTTCCTCCTGATCCATTGTCCCACCTTTTTCTTTCATTATTTCCATTATAACATCAAGTACCACTCCAGGTCTATAACCCCATTCCTTCAGAGCGTAAATTCCGCGTCCGATCAGCACAAAACGGACATCCTTGATAAGCTCATTGTGGACAGTTTGATTGTTGGTCGGTTTCTTGCTCGTCCAAAAACCGTTGATTTTGCCGGTAATTTCCGTAAAGTGCAGTGGCTTATCTTCTCGCTTGAGCGCGAGATAAGCCTTGTCTTTGACACTCTTAGGGTTGATATGCGGCCATTTGTGATGTCCCCACTGCCCGAGAATATTTTCCAACACGAGCTTGTTCACGTCCAGATAGGAACGGATCGACTCGTGCGAAAATTCATTCATACCTTCTTTCTTCACGCTCTTGCGCGCCAGCTCCACCAATTCATTGAAGCTTAGGCTCTTTTTGGTTGTCCGAAAATAATCTTCCAAAATCTCCAAGGTCTTTTCAAAAATCTCCACACCACTCGTTTCATAAAAATAAAATTTCTTATGATTCAGGCCCTCCTTGGATTTCTGGATAGACGGATCCAGGTCCAAAAGTAAAACAACAATCTGCTTGTTCAGATTTTTATCTCCTCCATCAAAAAGACATTTGACCAACCGATCTTCTCCGACCAATCCGCCACTTTCCTCGATGACATTCTTTACATAATCGAACACCCTCTCCAAATCATACTTCACGACATTCGCCTTGAGTTTGGCGATAGATTCCGTTTCAATCTGCCTGACCCGCTCGCGGGTAATATCATACTCCTTGCCGATCCGATCCAGCGTCTGTACACCTTTGCTATCAAGATTGTATCTCTTGATAATAACATTGCGTTGTCTGTCGCTCAATACTTTGAGCATATCAAAAACCAACTTGTTAAGGTCGATTTTTAAATCGCCTTTTCCTTCTAATCGCTTGTTCATATGTTTTATAATTTATCCTTTAATATCAAAAATAGTACTGCCATAATATATCACGATTAAAAAGAGGTGTCAAGCTTTTGCAATTTAAGAAACGCATTATACCATTTTTGCAAAATATTATTTTAATCAAAAATACCATTCCGTCTTGTTCGAAATGCGTACTAGCCCGAAGGATTCGGAGAGTAAATAAGATATTACATCTACATGGAGTAGCGGGATTTATCCCGCGCGGCTATCACAAGCCGATAAATGCGCTATATACATTCCTTTTTTCCTGCGTGGAACAACTGCGCAGACTGAAGTCTGCTACTCCATTTTATATATCAACCAGTGAGGAGAAGAAATAAAGAATATTTAAATCTTATGTGGACCGGGTCTGGAGACCACGCTCCGGCAAACGCAAAAAAACAGCGAACCCGAAGATCTGCTGTTTTTATGCGGGAGCAGGTTTGAATCTACTCCATCTCTGCGCGGGAACAGGCTTAAACCTGTTCTTTCTCTTAAACGCCTACAAACTTTCGATTGAAGACTTTTCCAAAACCGCAAAGGTTTGTGGGTTTGGAAAAAGATTTAGGGAGGGCAGTTATTATACCCCAAACCTCCCCAATTGCGTTTTTTTAATTGCTACATTTTTGAAAGCTTTCATCGGAATACTATATACTTTTGGGTCCTCGCAAGTTAGTATCAAGCTCCGAAGCTCCTTATTGTTGTATGCAAGAGATAAATAATATCCGTTTGCACACACTATGATTACAGTTCCTATGGGAATGGGAAGTTCGTTGACCCATTGAACATTTTTCTCTTCTATCTCCACTCCTTCTTCCAAAAAAACCCTTTACATCTTCTACAGTAAAAAAATTCATAATTCTCCTCCTTTTAGGTGTTTTTTTGTTTCTATTATTTTATTCTTTTTGACTTAAGAGCTTAACCGTAATATTTTACAATTAAATCCTTAATCAAAGATTTTTTTAAAAAGCTCTCCTTACTAAACCAGGGAGGATAACGAAGGCGATTTTGTTTTTTCTTTCGGCGATGGGAAACTATAATATAATTTATGTCCCGAACGATTAAACTCTCTCCTTCGTAATTCTCGCTGGTTTATATATAAGGTGGAGTAGCAGACTTCAGTCTGCGCGGTTGTCCCACGCGAGAAAGAAGAAATATATACCTCGCATTTTTCGGCTTGTGATAGCCGCGCGGGATAAATCCCGCTACTCCATGTAAACGGAATTTCCTATGTAACTCCAGATTCCTTAGTGATAAATAACGAATGTGGCACTATTTTTCATTCATAACTTGCCATCATAGCACAGCATTACATATTTGTCAAGTATTTTCTTTACAACCCTTGACTTCTTCCTAAAAATCATCTAGAATGCCTCTGTTATTAAGTAAGAAAGTAAATCAGAAGAAATGGAAATTTCTATCGCAGCAGAGACAGTTACTCATATTCTAGGAATACCGATTACAAATTCCCTGCTAGCCTCATTACTCACTACAGTGGTTCTGGTAACCATAAGCTATTTTGCTACCAAAAATCTGAAAGAAGTCCCGCGCGGGATACAGAGTTTCATAGAATATGCTGTTGAGAGCCTATATAATATGATTCAGGACGTGACGGACGACAAGGAAAAGACTTATAAGTTCTTCCCTTTCGTTGCCACGATTTTTTTGTTTATAATCACCTCCAACTGGATGGGACTTCTTCCCGGATACGGCACGCTGGGAATTTACGAAGAAACAGCAGAGGGCGAGCAGATTCTGGTGTCATTCTTCAGGTCTGCCAACAGTGACCTCAATTCCACGATCGCTTTGGCCGTCGTCGGCGTATTATCTATACAGTTGATGGGAATCGCAGTTTTGGGTTTTGCGAAATATAGCAAGAAATTCCTCAACTTCAGCTCTCCTATCGCTTTTTTCATCGGTCTACTGGAAATCATCAGTGAGATCGCCAAGATGATTTCGTTTTCATTCAGACTTTTCGGGAATATATTCGCGGGAGAAGTCCTACTAACCGTCATAATGACCCTCGCGCCATTTGTGGCGCCACTGCCTTTCTTTGGATTGGAGCTCTTCGTGGGATTCATTCAGGCGTTAGTGTTCGCGATGCTTCTACTTGTCTTTATGAATATAGCGACTATGGAACACGAGGAATAATAAATTTGAATACTGATAAGTTTATATATATTTAGTTAATTAATTCACTAAAAGAAGAATATGGAACTAACGACAGAAAACCTTCAGATCATTTTCGCGTCAGCGACAATCGTTCTCGGAGCTATCACACCTTCATTGGCTATCGGAAAGATTGCGAGTACAGGATTGGAAGCAATCGGACGAAACCCGGAAGCAGCTGCGGATGTGAAATCGACCATGATCTTGGGTGTGGCTTTTGCGGAAGCAATCGCTATCTACTCTTTGGTAGTAGCCCTTATCATCAAGTTTGTATAATAAATCGGGGCTTGCCCCCCTTTTATGTTAGAACATAATGCTTATGTTCTAAATAACGAAACAAAAGACAGACGTCATCCAGAGGTATCCTGAAGGATCCCATTACTAAATCGTAAAACGTTGTATAACGTCTTATCGGTATGGTTTCGGGTTTTTCACCTCGCTTGCGAAATTCACCCTCGACCGCAATCAAAGGTTCGCAGTAACAATCATAATTTTGTTTCATTATTCGGAATATAAAATTAAATAATTTAAAAGATAAAGTCTATGGAGTTATTTACCAAGCTGGGAATAAATGGAGCGCTTTTGATTTCACAAATCGTCAATTTCACTCTTCTTATAATCCTTCTCAAGAAATACGCCTACTCGCCGGTCCTGAAGGTGCTGAGCGACCGCTCGGATAAGATCGAGAAAAGTCTGGAACAGGCCAAAAAGATAGAAGAGGAACTCAGGAACACTGAAGAAACCAAAGTGACGGAAATAAAGAAGGCCAAAGAAGAAGCGGCGGAAATCGTCAAAAAGTCCTACGACGTTGCGCAGGCGAATTCTGAAAAAGCCATTGACGAGACCCGTAAAAAGACGCAGGAAATCGTCGCCAAGGCCAAGGAAGAGATTCAGGACGAAAAAGTCAGATCAGTAAAAGAAGCGGAAAAAGAAATCGCCGATCTGGCCATATCGATAGCAGAGAAGATCATCCATAAGAACTTGGATAGCGCTGTCGAGAAGAAATTGGCAGAAGAGACTTTGTCTAAAATAAAATAGCACTATGAAGATAACACCCAAACAATATGCCATCAGTCTCTACGAGATTACCAGAGACGCGAAGAAGGAAGAATCAAGCGAGATGATAAAAAGTTTCGTAGACCTCCTGCGCTTCAATAACAATCTCTCGATGGAGAAAAGGATCGTCGAAGAATACCAGAAATACTGCCGCAAACAGAAAGGTATTTCCAAGGTCAGGATAAAGAGCGGCGAGAAACTGAGTCCGGAAATCGTGAGCAGCATCGTCAAACACTTCGCTGGACAAGTCGAGCTTGAAGAAGAAGTGGAGCCGAACCTCATCGGCGGTATCTCGATAGAAATCGACGATGACACGCTGATTGACGGCAGTGTCAGGAAAAAGCTGGAAAATTTAAGACAGGCCATAGGTTGAATTTAAATATTTTATAAATAAAAGTAATAAGTATGAATAGCTATATCATAGAGAATCTCAAGAAGCAGATTGCCGGAGCCAAAACGGAAGCTCAGGTGGAAAAAGTCGGAAAGGTCATCAAGATCGGAGACGGCGTGGCCACTTTGAACGGTATCAGCGAAGTTATGAGCGGTGAGCTTTTGGAATTCCAAAACGGCATCTTCGGCGTGGCCCTCAACCTAGAGGAAGACGGCGTGGGTGTGATGATTATGGGAGATTATAAGAAAATCAAGGAAGGTGACGTCGCTAAGAGCACCGGTAGGATTTTGGAAGTGCCGGTAGGAGAAGCGATGGTAGGTAGAGTGGTAAATGCCTTGGGAGAACCTTTGGACGGAATGGGTGAAATCAAGACCGATAAATTCTTCCCGGTGGAAAAAGTCGCGCCGCGTGTTATAACCCGTAAATCAGTAGATACCCCTCTCCAAACCGGAATCAAAGCCATAGACTCGATGATACCGATTGGAAAAGGACAGCGTGAACTCATCATCGGCGACCGCCAGATCGGAAAGACTGCGATTGCTATCGATACCATTATCAACCAGAAAGGCAAAGACGTAACCTGTATCTACGTCGCTATCGGACAGAAAGAGTCCAAAATCGCCAAAATCGTCGCCAGACTCAAAGAAACGGGCGCAATGGAACACACCATTATCGTGTTAGCTGGTGCTTCCGATCCGGCAGCTATGTCATATATCGCTCCTTACGCCGGATGTGCGATGGGAGAATTCTTTATGGACCAAGGCAAGGATGCGCTCATCATTTACGATGATTTGACCAAACACGCGCAAGCTTACCGCCAGATATCACTGATTCTGCGCAGACCGCCAGGACGTGAAGCTTATCCGGGGGATGTCTTCTATCTCCACTCCAGACTTTTGGAGCGTGCCGCTAAATTGGACGAGAAATACGGAGGCGGATCATTAACTGCCCTGCCGATTATCGAAACCCAGGCGGGGGACGTCAGTGCTTATATTCCAACCAACGTAATTTCCATCACCGACGGACAGATTTTCTTGGAAACCGACCTCTTCTATCAAGGTATAAGACCAGCTATCAACCCGGGTATTTCAGTATCACGTGTAGGATCCGCCGCCCAGACCAAAGCTATGAAGAAAGTTGCCGGTAAATTGCGTTTGGAATTGGCCCAGTTCCGTGAAATGGCCGCTTTCGCACAGTTCTCATCCGACCTCGACAAAGAGACAAAGAACAAGATTGAAAGAGGAAAGAGACTTACGGAAGTGCTTAAACAAGAACAGTATTCTCCCCTTTCCGTTTCCCAGCAGGTAACTATCATCTTCGCAACCATCAACGGCTTCTTGGATGAGATAAAGGTGGAAGACGTAAAGAAATTCGAAGCAGAACTCTTAGCCTACGTCGGCGAACAAAAAGCTGAAATTTTCGAAAACATCGAGAAAGAAAAAACCATTTCCGATGACACCGACAAGATGTTGCGCGAAACCGTCGAAGATTTCAAGAATGCTTTTATAAAACAAGACGCTCCGGAAAAGACGGAAAAAAAGAAATAAAACCTTAATTGTTATCCCGAAGGGCGTACTCGCCTGAGGGATTTGGGAAATATGTTAAGACTATGACAATATTATTTTTATCTTAAACTTATATTCGCATAGTATTATTCCCTGACTTCTCGCAAGCGCTTCGAAATGACAGATATAATATTTATAAATATGGAATCGACCAGAACTATAAAAAGACAGATCCAGTCCACCAAGAACATCGCCAAGATTACCAAGGCGATGGAGATGGTTTCGGCTGCCAAAATGAGGAGAAGCCAAGAAGCGGCGCTCATCGCCAGACCTTACGCGGAAGCGGCACTCAAACTTCTGGGCAATGTCAGTAACTCCTTGGAAGAAAAAAAGGACTATCCTCTCACCCATAAACGTGAAGTCGAAAAGCTTTGCCTTCTAGTCATCACTTCCGACAAGGGGCTCTGTGGCGCGCTCAACAGTTCGATCCTCAAAGAAGCGAGCCGGATTATCAATGAGAACCAAGACAAAGAAATCTGCTTGGTCACTATCGGCAAAAAAGGTGAAAAATTCTTCCGAGGTAAACAGAAAGTCATCGCCGTCTTCGACAGCATCGGAGACACCGTGGAATTAATGGAGACTCTACCCATTTCCCATCTACTGATGAAGGATTTTTTGGCGGAAGACTATGACAAAGTTATTGCTGTTTATACCGACTTTGTCTCTACTTTGAAGCAAAGCGTAAAAACAAGAACCCTTCTTCCTGTAAGCGAGGAGAG
>Ga0265294_10000618_pt1 | contig 47607 bp, 46 predicted proteins | sample MunlanPumphouse3_FD_192504 | JGI IMG/M metagenome (GOLD analysis project Ga0265294, IMG submission 192504) | Groundwater microbial communities from a municipal landfill in Southern Ontario, Canada - Pumphouse #3 | ecosystem: Environmental > Aquatic > Deep subsurface > Groundwater | place...
TAATTACTGCTGACTGCTGATAGCTGACTGCTGATAGCTGACTGCTAATAGCTAACTGCTGATAGCTGACCGCTAATAGCTAATAATAAAAATAACATACAACAACATGGCAAAATTCATAGGAGCTCACGTAAGTGCAGCCGGTGGTGTTGAAAATGCACCCGTAAATGCTCATAAGATTGGTGCAAAAGCCTTTGCATTTTTCACTAAAAACCAACGTCAATGGAAAGCGGCTCCCCTAAAGGAAGAGAGCATTCAACTATTTAAAGAGAGATGTGAAGAACTGGGGTTTGATATGAATAATATTTTACCCCACGATAGCTATCTCATCAACTTGGGACATCCCGAAGAGGAAGGATTAACAAAATCGCGTGACGCCTTTTTAGACGAAATGCAACGTTGTGAACAGTTAGGAATTAACAGACTGAACTTCCATCCTGGAAGTCATCTAAATAAAATACCTATTGATGCCTGTCTCGATCGAATTGCTGAGTCAATTAATATTGCATTGGAACAGACAAAAGGTGTTACAGCCGTTATTGAGAACACAGCGGGGCAAGGGACCAACCTGGGACACACATTTGAGCAATTAGCCCACATAATAGATAAGGTGGAAGATAAATCGCGCGTGGGAGTTTGTATTGACACTGCACATACCTTAGCCGCAGGCTATGAGATTAGAACGGAGGAATCGTTTCAACAGACATTTAAATCGTATGACAATATTGTAGGGTTTAACTACCTGAAGGGGATGCACATAAATGATTCGAAAAAGGAAGTAGGTTCTAGAGTCGATCGTCACGACTCCATTGGAAAAGGAGTGATGGGGATGAAGCTTTTTGAAATGATTATAAAAGATGATAGATTTAACAATATGCCACTTATTTTGGAAACCCCAATTGAAGATTTATGGGCAGAAGAAATTGAAATGTTGTACAAGATGAGATAATTTGAGAACAGTTTTTTCTCATCGGAAAAAACAAACAGTGAAAAATTATATTTTAGTTAATCTGCAATCATTTTAAATAGTTGTTCGTAATCTTCTAAAAACAAATAAGATGGTTGTAATGAGAGAACGTGCTGAGACTTCAGCAAAGCTTTTTGAAAAAGAAAGTGGTAACATTACACTCCGTTTTTTTGGTTAATAAAAAAAATGTTTTACCTTTGCATCGCTTTTGAAAGAAAGCACTACAGGTAGATTCGCTAGCTCAGCAGGTAGAGCACATCCCTTTTAAGGATGGGGTCCTGGGTTCGAGCCCCAGGCGGATCACTAAGCTCCAAAACAGGGATTTCAATATAACATTTATTTGCCCTGTAAATAAAACAAAACGTCGTAGATACCAGTATCTTACGGCGTTTTTTTATTGGATTTAACTGCCAAATGAAGAGGTGTTAGTAGCGGTTAGCATTCAATAAAAGAGTATATTACTTCCATTTTTTTAGGAGGTTATCCTTTTCAGTTTCTTAAAGTCTTTCTCAAATCGAGTATATCCTGCCTACTTGTCAATCGTTGTTTTTACTGCGTAAGGAATATTACCTTTTGTAAAACCTTCTAATGAAATAATATCAGCCTTTAGAATAACTTGTGCATACACTTTAGATCCCTATTGGTTAAATTCTCTATTTCGATTACCAAGTGAAGAGACTCAAAGTACAAAAACCGAAATAATCCGAACAATTCAAGTAAAAAAAGTGTTGATAATTAAGACATTTAGTTACTATGGCAATTGGCTTAAGTCAAGATTCACATCAAAATATAGTTTGCATTCTCTTGCTATTTGGTATAAGTAAAGTATTACGGTTTCAATATATTATACCACACCAAGCATCAAAAAAAGTGAGTTCACTCTAAAACATTAATCAGTTTAAAATACCTCTATCTCTTCATTTTTCATCAGCGAAAATAAAACGCTTTGCGAATATTTTTCAGTGTTTTAATCCTATAAACCGTAAAAACAAACAGCTATGGTTGATAAACTCTATCCATTAAAATTCGAACCTATTTATCAATATCGTTTGTGGGGCGGAAGAAGATTAGAACACTTTCTTTCGAAACCACTGCCTGAAAACGAACCGGTGGGCGAAGCCTGGCTCTTAAGTGACCGAAAAGACCATGCCAGCAAAGTTACAGAGGGAACATTAAAAGGCTCCACAATTACTGAATTAATGAAAAAATATTCAGATGAAATAATGGGCAACATCGGCAATCATTTCGATCGTTTTCCGCTTTTGTTGAAATTTTTGGACTGTAACGAAGTACTATCAGTACAAGTTCACCCTTCAGATAATCAAAAAGAGTATATTCCAAAGGGTGATTCAGGAAAAACAGAAGCATGGGTGGTTCTGGAAACCGGAAAAAAGAGTCGTATCTATTCCGGGTTAAAAGAGGGAACAAACAAAGAGAATTTACTTCAATCAATTCACGATAAAAAAGTTTCCGACAGGCTTCATAGTTTTGTGCCTGAAGTTGGTGATGCAGTTTTTATCCATTCAGGAACAGTTCATACGCTGGGTGGCACAGTGGTTTTCGAGGTGCAGGAAAACAGCGATGTCACATTTAGACTGTACGATTGGGAGAGAACGGATCCCAAAACCGGAAAATCACGCAATCTTCAAGTGGATAAAGCTATTGCTTGTATCGATTTCGATCAGGTAAATATTGGACCGGTAACTCCAATAAAAAGTCAGAAAATTGAACATGCAGAAATACTTTTCGATAATGAACACTTTAAGCTTTGGCGAATTAAAAACAAATCAGAGTTTACTGCAGGGTTTAAATATGAACCGGCTATTTTAGTTTGTATCGAAGGCAGTGGTTCAATGAAATATAATGAAAAGAAATACACGATTAGTAAAGGTGAAGTAATGCTGATACCGGCTGCTGTAGGACAGCTCAACTTACTTCCCAATGAAAAAATTACACTACTTCAAATAGCTATTCCCAATAAATATGACACCGAAAAATTATGAAAAAGCTAATTATCTTTGATTTGGACGGCACTTTAGCCAAAAGCAAATCTCCAATTGACGATGAAATGTCAGGGCTCTTATTCAATTTACTCGAAGTGGCTCAGGTCTCTATAATTTCCGGTGGCGATTGGCCTCAGTTTGAAAAACAGGTGTTGGATCATTTACCAAAAAAGACTTTGTTTAAGAAACTATACATTCTTCCCACTTGTGGTACGAAGTTTTATCAATATAAGAAAGATTGGAAAAAATTATACGCAGAAAATTTTACCAACTCTGAAAGAAAAAAAATACTTGAGAGTCTTCAACATGCTATAAAAGATGCCAACTTAGAAATTAAAAAAACCTGGGGCGATCAAATTGAAGATCGGGGCAGTCAGATCACCTTTTCGGCACTGGGACAAAAAGCACCTCTTGAAGCAAAAGAGGGTTGGGATGACGATTTTTCAAAGCGTAAAAAGATTGTTAAGCCTCTTCGGAAGTCATTGGAAGGATTTTCTATCGAAATGGGAGGAGCCACTTCCATTGATATCACCAAACCCGGAATTGATAAAGCATATGGTATAAACAAACTCAAGGAGATTCTCAATATCAAGATTTCTGAAATGCTCTATATTGGAGATGCCTTATTCGAAGGCGGAAATGATTATCCTGCAAAAACAACAGGTGTGGATTGTATTCAAGTGAGAGATCCGGAAGAGACCAAAAATATTATCAGAACTGTCATTGCTTGCACCAGTGACACAAAAGAAACAAAAAAATCATGACACCATTTAAATTACACCGAATCTGCACCATAATGGAACCCGAAGAAGGAAACGAATGGGAAGTTGAAGGTGTACTAAACCCCGCTGTAACGCGTGGTCCGGACGGAGATCTTTATATTTTTCCGCGTATGGTTGCCAAAAATAATTATTCACGTATTGGTATAGCCAGAGTGAAGTTTAATGAAGCGGGTGACCCTGTAGGTGTTGAACGTTTGGGCATTGCACTTGAACCTGAGGCAGATTATGAGAAGCGTCCCAATGGCGGTGGTGGATGTGAAGATCCTCGAATTACATACGTTGAGCCAGTAGAGCATTACATAATGACCTACACGGCTTATGGACAATATGGACCACGTATTGCAATGGCTCGATCGAAAGATCTTTTTAACTGGGAACGTTTGGGATTGGTTCACTATTCGCCTTACAACGGAATTGATTTTAACGGAATTGATAATAAGGATGCAAGCTTTTTCCCAGTTGATCTTCCAAGTCCGTATAACCATACCTCAATTGCTATGTTAAACCGTCCTCTGTTTCCGTTGACCCGTCCCGAAGAAATTGTGAAAAACGATGATGTTCACCAAAGTGATGAACAGAGAGAAAGTATCTGGATATCCTATTTCAATCTGAAAAAGGGAAAAAATACTTCTTTGGAAAGCGCAAAATTCACCTCACATCATTGTCTGGCTCATCCGGTTTATCCCTGGGAAAACATAAAAATTGGTGCCGGAGCTCCTCCTATATTAACTAAACATGGATGGCTTTTGGTTTACCACGGTGTACAGAAACACGAAGATTGCACCAAAGATCAGCCTGCATTTTATTATTCAGCCGGTGTAATGATTTTATCGGAAACGGAGCCTCAAAAAATCCTGTATCATTCTCCGGATCCGATTTTGATTCCCGATTTACCGGAAGAAAAAATAGGGACAGTTGGTAACGTAGTGTTTCCAACTGGAACGGATCGGCGTGATGATATTGGTCAACCCAATAGGATTGATGTCTACTACGGAATGGCAGATGACCGCATAGGTGTAGCCAAAATGCAAATTCCTGACAGATTGCCGGATGGTTAAAATGATAGTGGTAGTTGGTGCGTATTCATTTGTGCGGTTATTCGTTCTGGTCTTACGACCAACTACCCTATTTCCTCCAATTTTTATAAACGTTGATTAATCCATTGGTTGACCCATCGTGAGACTGCACATTCTGATCATTTTCTAATTCCGGTAATACTTTTTTTGCTAATTGTTTGCCAAGCTCCACACCCCATTGATCAAAACTAAAAATGTTCCATATTACACCTTGTGTAAATATTTTATGTTCATAAAGTGCTATAAGAGAGCCCAGTGTAAAAGGTGTAATTTCCTTGATCAAGAATGAGTTGGTAGGCTTATTTCCTTCAAAAAGCTTGAAAGGAATCAGCTTTTCCATTTCTGTTTTATCCATCCCTTCATCTTTCAACTCGTCTGCAACCTGCTCCTTATTCTTTCCATTCATCAAAGCTTCCGTTTGAGCGAAGAAATTAGAAATCAAAATGGGATGATGTTTGCCAATAGGATTGTGACTGATGGCCGGAACAATAAAATCACACGGTATTAAATGGGTCCCTTGATGGATAAGCTGATAAAATGCATGTTGACCGTTGGTGCCAGGCTCGCCCCACACAACTGGACCGGTGCTGTATGTAACTTTATTTCCGTTTCTATCCATGTGTTTTCCATTACTTTCCATATTGCCCTGTTGGAAATAGGCGGGAAAGCGATGCATATATTGGTCGTAAGGTAAAATAGCTTCTGTTTCAGAACCCCAAAAATTGGTGTACCACAAACCAACAAGTGCCATAATCACAGGAATATTTTCTTTAAAATCCGTTTTTTTGAAATGATTATCGGTTGACTCGGCACCTTTGAGCAATTTTTCAAAATTATCGTATCCAATGGTAAGTGCAATAGAAAGTCCGATGCTACTCCAGAGGCTGTAACGCCCTCCTACCCAATCCCAGAACACGAACATATTTTCGGGAGCAATTCCAAACTCTTTTACTCCTTCTTCGTTTGTTGAAAGTGCTACAAAATGCTTAGCTATCTCTCTTTCGTCTTTTGCAGTTTTCAAAAACCAATCCCGTGCAGTGTGCGCATTTGTCATGGTTTCTTGGGTAGTAAAAGTTTTTGAAGCAATGGTAAATAACGTTTCTTCGGGATTCAGATTTTTCAACGTTTCCACAATTTGAGTACCATCCACATTGGAAACAAAATGTGCCTGAATTCCTTTAATCCAATAAGGTCGCAACGCTTCGGTGACCATTACAGGACCGAGGTCGCTTCCACCAATTCCGATGTTCACAATGTTTTTAATTTTCTTACCGCTATAGCCTCTCCATTCACCATTGTGAATTTTCTTACAAAAAGATTTCATCTTTTGACGAGCCTCACGAATTTCGGGCATGATATCTTCACCATCAATGGTGATTGCTTTATCCGAAAAATTACGCAATGCAGTATGCATAACGGCACGATCTTCTGTTTCGTTAATTTTCTCTCCTGCAAACATCGCATCCCTGGCAGCTTTTAATTTACAATCGTTAGCCAATTGTAAAAGTTTTTCAAGAGTTTCGTAAGTAATGATGTTTTTTGAGTAATCAAAAAAGATGTCTCCAAAGAGAATGGACATGTTTTCGAACCTTTTTGGGTCCATTTCGAAAAGGTCTTTCATCTTAACTTTCTGCATATCTGCCTGGTGTGCGGTCAATGCTTTCCAAGCAGCGGTTTCTGTGGGATTTATTTTAGGGAACATTTCTGAATCTTTTAAAGGTTTAAATATAGGGTTTAATATAAATATTTTAGTTATTCATTATTTTTTTTATTGGAGATCAAAAACTTAAAGGATAACTATGTTTTCAAATCTATTTTACATATGGAAATCGTCTCTCATGAAATGTCATAAATAGTTTGGCAAAAGAAAATATCAGATCAATCGGAATCCTCTAAGTTTTCAGCTCTTTCATTTGTCTTTTTTGTTTTATCCGGAAGATTAAACCAATGAAAACCATCTTTTGCAATTAGAGCTTCAGCTTTCTCAGGTCCCCATGAATTGACTGAATAATTCGGAAAATCGGGATCGATATTTTTCTCCCAATAATTAAGGATTGGCATAATAAGCTCCCAGGCAGCTTCTACCTGATCAGCCCGCATAAACAAAGTTTGATCACCATTAATGGCATCCAGCAAAAGAGTTTCATATGCTTTGGGAGAATCCAATCGTTTGCTTCCGGAATAATCAAATAGAATGTCCACTGTATCCAAATACATTTCAAGTCCGGGTCTCTTGCTTTGCAATTGAAACCGAATAGCCATATCTGGTTGAATACTTATTACTAATCGGTTTTGCTTAGGAGTACCTGACTTTTCAGAAATGAAAATCTTGTGTGGAACTTCTTTAAATTGGATGGTGATCATGGAAGCTGTTTTAATAAGTCGTTTACCGGTTCGCAAATAAAAGGGTACGCCCTGCCAGCGCCAATTATCAACATAAAACTTCAGCGCTGCATATGTTTCGGTATTCGATTCAGGATTAACATTTTCCTCTTCCCGATATCCCAACACTTGCGTTCCTTTTATCCATCCTGAACTGTATTGACCGCGCACAGACATAGTGTCGATTTCTTCCGGCAAGCTTTTACGCATAGCTTTAAGGACATCAACTTTTCTGTTGCGTACTTCATCTGCATCAAAACTAATGGGTGGTTCCATGGCTATGATACAGATCAACTGGAGCAAGTGGTTTTGAATCATATCGCGTAGAACACCGGCGTGATCAAAATATTCACCCCGGTCGCCGATTCCAATTTGCTCTGTTACAGAAATCTGAACATGTTCCACATGGTTCCTGTTCCAGAGTGGTTCCATTATCTCATTTGCAAAGCGAAAAGCCATGATATTTTGAACAACTTCTTTACCCAGATAGTGATCGATGCGATAGATCTGATTTTCATTAAATATACTGAGCAATTTATTATTCAGTTCTTTAGCTGACTCGAGGTCTCTTCCAAACGGTTTTTCTACAATAATCCGGGTTGTTTGCGGGTCATTTTCGAGTTTGTTTTGAGAAATGTTTTCGGCAATAGCGCCAAAAAAATGTGGAGCTACCGCACAATAGTAAATGATGGAAGGTGTCTCTTCCCACTCTTCTTTATATCGCTCAATTATCGCACCCAATGGTTTAAAAGTGGACGAATCGTTAATGTCTGCAGTTTGATAGGTAACATGAGATGAAAATTTAGTCCACTCTTCTTTTTTTGATTTGCCTTTACGTGAAAATTGATCAACTGCCGACATTAATTCGGCTTTGTACTTTTTGTCATCCATTTCATCCAATGAAACTCCAATAATAACAAAGTTTTTGGGCATCCATCTGTCCAAAAAGAGATTATAAAGAGCAGGTATAATTTTCCTCTTGGTCAGATCTCCCGTCCCACCGAAAATAAAAAAAATGGTAGATTTGGTTTTTGTACTCGATCTCTTTTCCATAATTTTAAGTTTTAAATATTATCCCATATCTTTCCATTGGGTATGAAAAGTGCCTTTTTTTCCTTGTAATTCATACGTATGTGAACCAAAATAATCGCGTTGCGCCTGAATAAGATTTGTAGGCATCTCTTTACTCCGGAAATTATCAAAATAACTTAAGGCAACTGAGAATGCAGGAACGGCAATTCCGCGTAAGGCGGCTTCTGAAACTACGGTTCGGATTCCAGGGAAATTTTCGGCAAGTGATTTGTGAATGTCATCGTTCAAAAACAGGTGTTCCAAATTAGAATTCTCCTTATATGCTGCGTAGATGTTTTCTAAAAACTTTGAACGAATAATACAGCCACCGCGCCATACTTTTGCAATCAAATCAAGCTTAAGTTTATAGTCATACTCTTCATTGGCACGGTACAACAAGTGCATTCCTTGAGCATAAGCGGATATCATTGAGAAATAAAAGGCTTGCTCAAGCGTGTGGATATATCCATCATCTTTATCGTCATGTTTCACTGACCTTGAGTCGGGATATAATCGAGATGCACTAATGCGCAGATTCTTATATTTTGAAAGGTTGCGCATGGATACTGCAATATCGATAATCGGCACGGGAAGATTCAGATCCTTAGCTGCTTGCGAGGTCCATTTGCCGGTGCCTTTGGCATCGGCCTCGTCTTTGATATCGTGAAGCAAGAGATGGTCTGTTCCCTTCTCTTTGTATGCAAAAATATCGCGAGTAATTTCTATAAGATAAGATTGCAAGCGACCGCGATTCCATTTTTCAAAGACTTTGTGTATTGCTTCATCTTTCATATTTAATCCACTTCTTAAAACTTCATAAGTCTCTGAAATCAATTGCATTATGGCATATTCAATACCATTGTGCACCATTTTTACAAAATGTCCGGCAGAGCGCTCACCCATATAAGCAACAGTGGGGTCACCATTTACATGAGCGGCAATTTTCTTCAGAATAGGTTCTACGGTTTCGTAAGCTTCCTTGTTGCCACCTGGCATCATGCTTGGTCCTTTTCGTGCGCCTTCTTCACCACCCGAAACGCCCATTCCAATGAACTGGAATCCTTTTTTCTCTAACTCCCGGTAGCGACGTTCAGTATCGTTGAAATGCGAATTTCCACCATCGATAATAATATCTCCTTTTGCTAACACTTCGAGTAATTCTTCAATAACCTTATCCACAATTTTACCGGCAGGTACAAGCATCATTACCGTTTTAGGACTTTTCAAGCTTTTCGCAAAATCGTTTATATCCGAAAAACCGTGAATGTTTTCGCGATTTAAATTATTGAGAGCATCTACTTTTTCAGAATCATTATCGTAGCCGGCGCAGTTGTAACCATGGTCGGCTATATTTTGTAAGAGATTGGAACCCATCGTGCCAAGTCCAATCATTCCGAATGCATTTTTATTTTCTTTCTTCATGACAATGCTGTTTTTGTAGTAAGTTTTCTAAAATGCCTTTTGTTATTTCAAATTCCTGATGATGAACAGAGTTCATTTTTAGCTTTTTTGCGGCATTCACCAGAATGGGTCTGTCATCAAAATAAACACACTCCTGCGGAGAAACCTGAACAATTTCCATCGCTTTCTGATAGATGCGTGGATCAGGTTTACGAAAGCCGAGATAACAAGATGAAAAGAAACCGTCGAAAACTTCGTGAAGCTCAAATGTATTAATTCGATACTCATTGAGCTCACGATTTTCATTGCTAAGGGCAAATACGGGTAATTCCGTGCGCTTTTTCCAGGATTTTAACCAAGGAAGCATATTTGGCAATTCTACGGACTGAGCGTACATAAAATCCTTAAATTCATCTTTCGTAAAATCACGAGGACAATGAAATATGACAGTATCAAGGTATTCGTCCAGCGAAATACTACCAATTTCAAAAACATTGTAAATGAAATTGTGTAGCGTGTTCATCTCTTCATAATCGAAGCCAAAAATCTTGGCGCCCTTTTGACGAGATTCATGTCCCCATCCATTGGTCAGCAATACGCCACCAATGTCCATAAAAATGACTTTTATTTTCGACAGGTTAAAATAAGTCATTGTTTCAACCTTTATTTTGTTTCTGATCATGAATGCTTTTGAGAAGCTTGTCGTAAGCTTTATTGAATTTTTCTACTCCCTCATCTTCCAGCTTTTGTGTGATATTGTCAATATCAATTCCCGCAGCTTTCAAGTCATCCATCACTTTATTGGCGTGATCAAGGCCTTTGGTCAGTGTCTCTTCTACTTTACCATGGTCACGAAAGGCATCAATGGTTTCCATAGGCAAGGTATTGATGGTTTCTTTTCCAATCAGGTTTTCCACATACTTCACATCGCTAAATGAGGGATCCTTAGTACTTGTACTTGCCCAAAGCACCCGTTGACGTTGTGCTCCGTTTGCTTCAAGCTTTTTAAAACGGTCGCTTTCAATCATTTCTAAATAGATTTGATATGCCATTTTAGCGGAAGCGATAGCTACTTCTCCTACGAGATTGTTGGCTCCTTTCTCTTTAAGCATTGGATCTATGATTACATCTATACGACTTAGAAAAAAACTGGCTACGGATGAAACATCCGTAATGGAGTTTCCTTCGTTCAACCGATCTTCAAGTCCACCCATAAAAGCCTCTGTTATTTCCCGATAGCGAGGCAGACCGAAAAGAAGTGTTACGTTAATATTGATTCCCTCCCTGAGACATTCGCGTATTGCAGGCAAGCCTTGTTTTGTTCCCGGGATTTTAATCATAACATTTTTCCGATCCACCTTTTTCCAAAGCTCACGCACCTGTTCGATGGTTCCGTCCGTATCGTTTGCCAAATAAGGAGAGACTTCCAGACTTACAAAGCCATCCTTTCCTTCGGTTTTGTCAAAAACCGGCTTGAAAGTATCGGCTGCTCTTTGAATATCATCAATAGCCATATCGAAAAAAATGGCAGCATTATTGTCTTCTTCCTTTGAGAGCGTAGCTATATCATCATCGTAGTCAGAACTTCCGCTAATAGCTTTTTCAAAGATTGATGGATTTGATGTAAGACCACGCAAATCGTCCTGTTCGATCAGACTTTGCAATTTGCCCGAATCCATAATTTCGCGATTGAGCAAATCAAGCCATATACTCTGACCATGTTTTTGTAATTTATTTAATGGATTCATTTTGAGTTGTTTTTTATGAATTGTTTTTTCGTAATTTCGTGATTTTGTTTTTTTGTAAATGAGTATAATTTGAATTCCTGAGTCATCCTCCCCCTCGTTTGCAAAGAGGGGTTAGTGGTTAATTGTTTGCAACAATAAAAAATCTACAGTTCTTCTATTATGCTGTTGTAAGTAAATTAATTAGCTTATTCTTTTGCGCTAAAAACGCTTAACCATATCCCCTCGCTACAAACGAGAACTACACACTATTGCTCCAATTACCTTCCAGTTTTTCAATTTCCCGCAATCGTCGGATATGTCTTTCGGCTCCAATAAATTCGGCATTCAAAAATGCCAGCACAAATTCTTCCGCACTTGCGTATCCTGTCACGCGTCCCCCAAGACAAATCAGATTCATATCATCATCTTCAACACCCTGATGTGCAGAGAAAAAATCGTGAATCAATGCCGCTCTCACACCCCGGACTTTGTTGGCAGCAATACAGGCACCTACTCCGCTTCCACAAATGGCGATGCCACGGAATACTTCATCTGCTGCGACTGCTTTTGCTAAAGGAATGACAAAGTCCGGATAATCGTCATCTTTGTCTAATTGCTCTGCACCAAAATCTATAGGCTGAAAATGATTTTCTATCAAAAAAGATTTCATCTTTTCTTTCAGTTCAAAACCTCCATGATCAGCACAAATTCCTATTTTTTTCATCTTATTTATTGTTAGAAAGCAAAGCTTTCGCTCTTTTCACTACATTTTCTACTGAAAAGCCGTACTCTTTCATTACTTCATCACCGGGTGCTGATTCACCAAATCGGTCAATACCTATTACGTCACCCTCATCGGTTACATATTTCAGCCATCCTACAGTCGATCCGGCTTCTACTGCGAGTCTTTTTCGGTTGCCCTTGGGCAAAACATTCTCACGATATGCCACATCCTGTTTATCAAATAAACTCCATGAAGGCATACTTACAACGCGGGCTTGTATATTATCATTATAAAGTTTTTCTTGTGCTTTCAAAATCAAATGAACTTCTGAACCGGAGGCAATTAAAATAATATCGGGATCACCTTCTGAATCAGAAAGAACGTAGGCACCTTTTTCCAGTTCTTTGGCCGAGGTATATTTTTGCTGGTCGATAATTGGAATTCCCTGTCGTGTTAGAACAATAGCCACCGGTCCATCGGTATGATGGATGGCAACTCGCCATGCTTGTGCGGTTTCGTTGGCATCTGCCGGACGAATCACAGTCATGTTTGGAACAGTGCGCAACCCAATCAGTTGTTCAACCGGTTGATGCGTAGTGCCATCTTCACCCAAACCGATGCTATCATGCGTGTAAACTATAATCGGACGGATTTTCATAATTGCAGCCAGTCGCAAAGGCGGACGCATATAATCGGAAAAGATTAAAAATGTTGCACCATAGGGAATTAGATAGTTGCTTAGTGCCATTCCATTGAGCACTGCGCCCATGGCATGTTCGCGAATACCGAAGTGGAAGTTGCGCCCATCACAGTGTTTTGCTGAAAATGATTCATAATCATTTAAAATTGTATCAGTTGATGGTGCTAAATCGGCTGCACCGCCAATCAATTGGGGAAAGTACTTTGCAATAGCATTTAGTGTTTGACCGGATGCTTTACGAGTAGCCATTTTATCGCCGGTTTTAAATATGGGCAATTTTTCCTCCCAACCATCGGGCAATTCTCCCGAAGTTATTGTTTCATACTCTTTTGCAAGATCGGGATGACGTTTTTTGTAATTGTTGTATAAATCGTTCCAAGCTTCTTCATTTTTTGCAGCTTTCTTACCGGCTTCTCTGTAAAAACTTAACACTTCATCCGGTACGACGAAACTTTTATCGGGATCGAATCCAAAATTCTCTTTTACCAAACGTACTTCACCTTCACCCAAAGGTGAACCATGAGCTGCCGCTGTGTCTTGTTTATTCGGGCTTCCATAGCCAATATGGCTTCGTACGTCAATGAGCGAAGGACGATTGGTTTCTGACTGAGCATTTTTAATCGCTTTTGATAGCGCGTCCAGATCATTCACATCGGGTAATTTCTGAACATGCCAGCCATACGCTTCAAATCGTTTGGCTACATCTTCATCAAAAGTCAAATCCGTATCGCCTTCTATAGTAATATTGTTGTTATCATAGAAGTAGATCATATTTCCCAATTTGAGATGACCGGCAAGAGAAGCAGCTTCTGACGAAACACCTTCCATCAGGTCGCCATCGCTACATATGGCATAAATTTTATAATCAAAGATGTTAAAATCAGGCTGATTGTATCGGGCAGCCATATATTTTTGCGCAATTGCCATTCCTACGCCATTTGCAAAACCTTGTCCAAGAGGTCCGGTAGTTACTTCAATTCCCGGAGCAAGTTCATATTCGGGGTGACCCGCAGTGATGCTGTGCAGTTGTCTGAAATCTTCTATGTCTTTGAGCGAGATATCATATCCTGTCAGATACAAATAGCTGTATTGCAACATACAAGCATGACCGCACGAAAGAATAAAACGATCGCGATTTATCCACTCCGGATTTTTGGGATTGTAGCGCATTACTTCAGACCACAATAGGTGCCCTAATGGTGAAAGAGCCATCGGTGTTCCGGGATGTCCCGAATTTGCTTTCTGAACGGCGTCAGCCGATAAAACTCTTACGGTATCGATGCATTTTTGAGTGATATCATTGGTTTTCATAAGGGGGGAGAGTTAAATTTTCAATCGTTAATTTTCCTAACTTTGAAGTCTCTGATAGAGGTCTTTTTATCATTTGAATAAGAAAACCTATTTATAAAACGATTTGAAAACTAAATAGTTCGAGAAATAGGGAGTGTTTTTCTATCTTTAGTTTACAATTAATGCGTTTCCTGATATATGTCAATTACCTGGATGTAACGCTCTGACCATTGAATTGATTAGTTACAAAACGAATGTGTGATAACCTTATTTCAACGATCATTATACAGCATTTGATAAAGTGAAAACTCATAGTGCCTTTAAAGCAGCAATAGTTTTTATCGGATTGTCAGATCTAAAAATAGAACTACCTGCAACTAATACATCCGCACCTAATTCAATAAGCTTTAACGCATTCGAAGAATCCACACCCCCATCTACTCCTATCAGTGCTTTTGAATCACTTTTCAGGATTAAATTACGTACGTATTCAACCTTTCGATAAGTATGTTCTATAAATTTCTGTCCTCCAAAACCGGGATTTACTGACATTATTAGCACTTGATCAATATCTTGTATTATATCTTCCAAATTGTTTACTGACGTGTGTGGATTCAGTGCCACACCCGCATGCATTCCTTCCTGCTTAATGGCTTGAATTGTACGATGCAAATGAACGCAAGCTTCTAAATGAACTATTAAATTACTGGCACCTGCTTTCTTAAACCGACTGATGTACCTATCGGGTTTTATAATCATCAGATGCACATCCAGCGGTTTTGATGTAAGTTTATTTATTGCTTCCAATACCAGGAATCCAAAAGAAATATTTGGAACAAAAACGCCATCCATAATATCAACGTGAATCCAATCGGCTTCACTTGTATTGAGCATTTCGATATCGGTTCTAAGATTTGCAAAATCACCTGCAAGAATAGAGGGAGCTACAAGATGTGACATAATGTTTTAAAGTTTAAATTACCGTTATAAAAAAGATGAGTATTTCAATCATATGAATAACGATTTTTTGAGGAATGCTTTTGCTCTTTTGTCCGTAGAGATCCATTTTAGTATAATATTTTATTTACTCAATGTGAGATAAATCTTTTATAAGGAAATAATAAGGACACTTTTAGAGAATTGATTATCAGATTTTTCCCTTCTTTTTTTTCAGAAGATAAAAATCTAATAATCAAAGTTTTTCCAAATAACCTTCAAGGGATTTAGTACCAGAAATAAGTTAAATTGACTTTCGGAATGGATTCAATTAGTAAAATAAAAATTGATTTTGTGTTTTCAGGATAAGTTTTTTGCTTCTCTAAAAGCTATCTATCTCTTATCCAAAGCTTTGTTATATGCCCCTTTTCGTGGAGCATGGTTGCAATTTGCCCGATAAAGAAGCACTTGCTGAGCTTTCGTTACATTCTCTTCCTTACCCAACCAAATTTTCAAAGCCCCTGTTAAAATTCCGTGTCCTTTTAATCCAAATTTCCCTTATCTTCTTCCAAATCATCATGGTCGTCACCGCCTAAACTGTAATAGTTGTTTTCTTCATCTTCATTGCCGATTGTTTCTTCAGCGTCATCAAGTTCAGAGCCGGGTATATCAAGATCTTCTCCGCTTAATTCAGTATCAGTGTCCAATTCTTTTCGTCTTAAAGCATTGGTACTGTTTGATGCTTTTGTTTTGGAAGTGTCTTCTGGATTTAGGTCAGTTTCCTCTTTTGCTTTTTTATAAATATCTTCGCTATCAGGATAAAGAGGATAACCCGGAAGATCTTTTTCCTTTTTATTCTCTATCCTCTTTTCAGACGATTTCAAAATATTGTTTTTTTCGTTCATAATGTTCTGATTAATTATCCTATCAATTTCCTTTATACATAACTAACTTTCATAATATTTAATCCTCCCTGAAGTTCAAAAGGTGGGAAACCATAGCGTTTATCTTCGGTTACTATCGCTTGCTCGCATTTGGCAACACACCGATTAAATTAGTGCGATCAGAGAATTGCAACTATTTTCGTGAGTCCATTTGTTTCAAGGTTTTGTACCTTTGATTAGGAAGGGGGATTGTTATTAACCACAGAATTGCTTTTCTGCTCCAAAAGCAACTCTATGATTTTATCTAATTTATCCACCTCAATCGACTTTAACAATATTGCTAATTCTTCTATTTCTAATTTTGCATCTTTATTTGTCTTGTAATCTTCTTCTGCTTGTAACCTGTCACGTAAATTTTGCCTGTTTTGTGACATCATTATTATAGGAGCAGCATATGCTGCCTGAGTAGAGAAAAGAAGATTGAGCAGTATAAAAGGATATACATCCCAATGATAGATAAATCCAACAAGATTTAACACCATCCACAAAACAACTAAAACTGTTTGAAAAATGATGAACTTCCATGAACCTATTCCTTTTGCTACCTTATCAGCTACACGACCTCCAATAGTTAATGTTGCATGATACTCATCGTGCCAGGTTTTATGAGTTTCCATTTTCACTAATTCTGTTTCATTTTGAATTCTATTCATATATCTTTTCTAATTACAAAATTGGATTTGAGAGTTTTGGTATCTCTTGTTTCCTAAATTTCAGGAAATCTATGTTTTAATTCTTAATTTTTTAATGAACAGAAAAAGAACCTGTATAAAATAGAGCTCTTTTTGAGAAATTTAAGGATAGTAATAAAGACTTCCTCTTCTCATTTCAAGAAATGATCTTTTCCGGTGTTATTATTGCTAATTATTTATTACGCTGATAAATTATAAATAAAAAATTATAATCTTTCAAAGAGTTTGAAAGTTATGAAATCTCTAACCATAAGATTAGCAGAGAAAATAGTTCTATCACCCTTACTTTTAAAATATCATTTAAACTTCAGAGAAAGCTATTACCGGAACTTTACTTCTTTAAATGAGAACGAAGCATCCAAGCTGTTTTTTCATGATGCTCCATCAATCCCGTAATATAGTCGCTTATACCCTCGGCTTTCAATTTGTCTGCAAAGGGTTTAATATTCTCTCTTAAAAAAACAATGATACTTTCGTGATCATTCAACAGATCAGCGTAATAAGTTTGACTATCATTCTTTTCGGGAGAGCTTTCGGATAGGTGGGTAAGTTCAAGATACTTATTAAGTTGTCCCGGAACATAATGTCCCACGGCACGTATTTTTTCAGCTACAGTGTCAACAATTTTTTGCTGTTGATTATAAAGTGTTTCTAAGTAAAGATGTGCAGCGTGAAAGTCAGGTCCTTCAATATTCCAATGTGCATTGAGTGTTTTGGAATATAACACAAATTCATCTGCCAGTATTTTTGCTAACTGATCAGCAATTGTTTGTCTGTTTTCGTCGGTGATTCCGATGTTGATTTTTTTCATTTCAAAATAGGTTTTTAATTAGTACTCTATATATAAAGCATCAAAGAAGCTTTCGTTCTTTTTATTTAATTTCAGATTGAAAAAATTCTTACACATAACCTTTTCATTATGTACGGGTTGTATAAATCTTTTAATGTCAATGATAACGCTTTGGTCAATTAAATATAAGTGTAAGTACAAAGGTAATTCTCGCATCTACTACGAGTTGTTTCCTTAATTATTTAAAGAGATATATTCTTAAGAAGATCATTTTTGCAACCTAATCAACTCTCCCACAATCATACACCTATAACACATATAAATACTTTTTTGTTCTTTCATCTTCATGGATTGCAAACGTAAATCCATATTGAAACCTATGCAAATTGTAAGTGTTTTTATTTCTGTAATTGGCTCATAAACATATAGATTAAAATAAATCTCAATCTATTCAATTTTTTAATTTATGATTATAATGTGGTTTTATAAAATCATTTGCTCAATTTAGCAAGTGTTACGTATTCAGCTTCAGAATTCAATTTCGCATGTTCGCCTATATAGATGAGCATTCCATTTTAATTTATTTGTTCATCAAAAAAATCAAAGTATATCATCTTTATTCCATTAATTGAAGCGTGTCAACAAAGCTTTTAAACAATTTTTGTGTACATAAGTACTTATTTATTCTATTTTTATCATTATAGCATATATTATCCCAATTTTGATATATTCTTATAATATATGGGGCAACTAATATATTTGCACTATCAATTCTATTTATTGAACAATAGATGAAACCAAATTGTTATATTCCATAAGAACTGTTAAATTTATTCCCTATGGATACCAAGACTATACTAAGTATAAGCTTCGAGCCATTTGTATTATATACAACAATAGCCATGGTTATTATTGTATCAATGTTGGTCATATCGTGGTTCCTGGGAGAAAAAAGATCAGGCACAGAGAGAGAGCAACCCTACGAATCGGGTATCAAACCTACCGATAGCGCCCGACTCCGTTTCCCTTCAAAGTTTTACCTAATAGCAATGTTTTTTGTACTTTTTGACATAGAAGCTGTATTCCTATTCTTATGGGCAATAGCATTTCGCGAGACTGGATGGATCGGATTTGCAACTGCCACCGTTTTTATTGGAATTCTTCTTGCTCTTTTGATATATGAAATCAGCATAGGAGCCCTCGATTTTGAAACTTCGGGTAAAAAAATTCTTAGAACGCTTAATAAAAAGAAAAATAGTAAACATGAGTAGACAATCACAATTTTTTAATCAAAAAGATAAAGCTTCAACTCACAATAGCTCATTTGATGAGGTAATAAGGGAGAATATTGTATTTACGAAGCTTCAAGATATGCTTGCCTGGGGTCGCAAAAATTCCATTTGGCCCTTCAATTTTGGTCTCTCATGCTGTTACGTTGAAATGGCAACCAGTCTTACGAGTCGTTATGATATTGCACGCTTTGGTGCGGAGGTAATACGAGGTACCCCAAGAGAAGCAGACCTGATGATTGTTGCCGGTACGGTATTTATGAAAATGGCTCCGGTAATCCAAAGACTATATGATCAAATGATGGAACCTAAATGGGTGATTTCTATGGGTTCGTGTGCCAATTCCGGAGGAATGTATGACATATACAGCGTTGTGCAAGGTGTTGATAAATTTCTTCCGGTTGATGTATATGTACCTGGTTGTCCGCCAAGACCTGATGCTTTCATGGAAGGTTTATTGCTCTTGAGCGAACAAATAGGGAAAGAAAAAAGACCGCTCAGTTGGAAAATAGGACCGCAAGGAGTAATAAAACCTGAAAAGTATTCGTTGAAAGATAAGAAAAGAGAAGAGAGGATGAAAATGACCGAGATTGACCCTCCTGATAAACTTAATTCAAATATAATCTGATGGAAAAAGATCAACTATTAATTGATATTAACAACTCGTTTGGATCTCCGGATTTGAAGTCTGAAGAAACGATGGATAATATTTTGACGCTTATTGTTCCTGAACTAAGAGTTATTGAACTCTTAAAACACTTGAAATATAAGTTGGAAAGACCTTTTCCACTGCTTTATGATCTTACGGCAATTGATATGCGGGCTTATTCTAACACTGGTGAGAAACCTGCAAATCCATTTTTCATTGTTTATCATCTTCTCTCTTTTGAGCGAAATTGTGATTTACGAATCAAAGTTGGCTTGACTTCTGATTATCCTTCTATTCCAAGCATTGTAAGTATATGGCCTTCTGCAAATTGGTATGAACGTGAGGTGTATGATATGTTCGGCATTCGATTTACGGGTCATCCTGATTTACGCCGAATCCTTATGCCGACCAGCTGGAATGGGCATCCTTTGAGAAAAGAGCATCCTGCAAGGGCAACAGATATGGGCAATTTTGTAATGACTGATGATTATCTGGAACAAACTGAGGAAGATCTTCAGTTCAATCCCGAAAAGTTCGGGATGAAAAGACACAGTGATGACACAGACTTTATGTTCCTGAACGTTGGACCACAACATCCGGGTACACATGGTGTATTAAGGTTAATACTTCAGCTTAGTGGTGAGAATATTGTGGATATTGTGCCGGATATTGGATTTCATCATCGGGGAGCCGAGAAAATGGGTGAGAGACAATCCTGGCATACTTTTATTCCTTATACTGACAGAGTCGATTATCTTTCGGGTGTTCTCAACAATATGGCATACGTGGAAGCTGTTGAAAAGCTTGGAGAAATTATAGTGCCGGACAGAGCTAAAGTTATTCGCATCATGTTGGCAGAGTTGTTTCGCATATCCAGTCATTTAGTTTGGTACGGAACCTTTGCTCAAGACTTGGGACAAATGTCTCCTGTGTTTTACATGTTTAGTGACAGAGAAAAAGTTCTTGATATTATTGGTGCAATTTGTGGAGCTCGCATGCATCCCAACTGGTTTCGAATTGGTGGCGTAGCACAGGATCTACCTGACGGTTGGCAGAAAATAATTAATGAACTCTTGAATTATCTCCCGGCGAGATTGAAAGAATATGATACTTTGGTCATGAAAAATAAGTTTTTTAAGGATCGGACGAAAGGTATCGGGATATACAATACTACTGAGGCAATTGAGTGGGGAGTTACCGGTCCCGGTCTTCGTGCTACCGGTTTAGAATGGGACCTTAGAAGGAATAGATCTTATGGGGGTTATGATCAATTTGAATTTGAGATACCGGTGGCTTCAAACGGAGATTGTTATGACCGTGCTCTAATAAGAATAGAAGAAATGAGGCAAAGTTTGAGAATAATCAGACAATGTGTTGACAATATGCCTCAAGGGAACTATAAGTCTGATAGCTCAATAGCCACACCACCACGAAAAGAGAATACGATGTATGATATAGAAACACTTATACATCATTTTGTGCATGTCTCTTGGGGTCCCGTAATCCCACCCGGGGAAGCTTACTCGGGAATAGAATCTTCAAAAGGACTTTACGGATATTATTTAGTGAGTAATGGAAGCACTAGTTCATACAGAACAAGGATAAGAACTCCATCATTTCCGCATATGCAAATGGTGCCCTTTATAAGTAAAGGATATACCGTGGCAGATTTGTTCTCAATTTTGGGGAGTGTAGATTTTGTACTTGCAGATATAGATCGTTGATTTTTAAAACTTGTGAAATGCTATCAAAAGAGGAAATAAAACTTATAGAGAAGGAAATGGCTAAGTTTCCCGTCAAAAGTGCAGCCAGTATTGAATCACTTAAGATTGTGCAGGATAAACAGAGATGGGTTTCTGACAAAGCACTTGCAGAAGTAGCCCGTATTTTAGAAATGCCGGTTACAGAACTGGAAAATGTAGCCAGCTTTTACAATCTCATTTACAGAAAACCTGTTGGGCGTCACGTGATTCACTTGTGTGAGAGTATTTCATGTTGGGTGATGGGTCTCGAAGATATTCTGGGTTATTTGAATAAAAAGCTTGGAATATCATATGGGGAAACTACCGAAGATGATCGTTTTACCTTGTTACCTATTCAATGTCTGGGTGATTGCGATAAAGCTCCGGCAATGATGGTAGACAATGATTTGTATAATAACCTTACCACAGAAAAGATTGATGACATTTTGCAAAAATACCAATAACTAAGATATGGAAACTCCTTTAACTAAGAATATAATCAAGGGCAAAACGATAGATCTTAAAATATACGAGAAATCGGGAGGTTACCAAGGTCTTAGGAAAGCCATGAGCAAAAATCCCGAAGATATCACATCCATCGTAAAAGAATCGGGTCTGAAAGGACGAGGAGGTGCCGGCTTCAATACCGGGCAAAAATGGAGTTTTGTTCCCATGGGAAAAGATGCACCAAAAGAAAAATACCTCATTGCTAACGCCGATGAAATGGAGCCGGGAACTTTTAAAGACCGCTTACTTTTGGAGGGTGATCCGCATCAGCTTATTGAAGGAATGATTATAGCTTCCTATGCCATTCAGGCAAGCAATGCTTTTATTTTTATGCGGTGGACTTATCAAAACTCTGCTGATCAAATACGTAAAGCCATTGCCGAAGCTCATGAAGCAGGCTATCTTGGGAGAAACATTCTGAACACCGGGTTTGATCTGGACATACATTTGCATGTCAGTGCCGGAAGATATATTTGTGGAGAAGAGACAGCTCTGTTGAATGCACTAGAAGGCAAGCGAGCAATTCCACGCTCTAAACCTCCCTTCCCTCAAGTAAGCGGTTTATTTGGTAAACCAACAATAGTAAATAATGTAGAAACCCTTTGCAATTTACCTCATATTATTGATAAAGGCAAAGAGTGGTATAAATCCCTTAGTATAACAGATGAGGGAGGTACCAAACTATACGGAGTAAGTGGAAGAGTAAAAAAACCGGGATGTTGGGAGTTGCCATTGGGTACAACTATGCGTGAAATAATTGAGGAACATGCGGGTGGAATGTTAGACGGCTATAAGTTTCGTGGCGCTTTGCCCGGAGGAGCATCTACCGATTTCCTAATTGAAGAACATATGGACACAGTCATGGATTACTCCTCAGCAATGAAGGCTGGAAGCAGGTTAGGTACAGGAACTCTGGTTATACTTGACGACAAAACATGTCCTGTAGGTTTTGTACATAATCTGGAGAAATTTTTCGCGCATGAATCTTGTGGATGGTGCACACCATGCAGGGATGGGCTACCCTGGGTAGAAAAGGTATTGAATGCTATAGAAAACGGAGAAGGAGTAGAAAAAGATATGAAAATTCTTGAATTTCATACCTCATATCTTAGTCCCGGACATACTTATTGTGCCCTTGCTCCTGGTGCTATGGAACCATTACAGTCTGCTCTCAAATATTTCAGAGAGGATTTTATGAAGCATATTAATGAAAAAAGATGTCCATGGAGGAATAATTATGCCTAAAATTTATATTGACAATAAAGAATACGAAGTTAAAGATGGGAAAAGTCTTCTTGAAACCTCTCTCACTCTGGGTTTGAATCTTCCCTATTTTTGCTGGCATCCAAAATTAGGTTCAGTGGGTGCATGTCGCCAGTGTGCTGTTAAATCATTCAAAGACGCTGATGATAAAAAGGGGAAAATAGTAATGGCGTGCATGGAACCAATAAAAGACGGAATGCACGTATCTATAAAAGATCATGAAGCGCGTAAATTTAGAGCGGAAGTCTCTGAGAGTCTTATGACCAATCATCCTCACGATTGCCCTACATGTGATGAAGGAGGTGAGTGCCACTTGCAGGATATGACTATTATGACCGGACATACATACCGTAGGTTCAAATTTAATAAACGTACTTTTGAAAATCAATATCTGGGTCCTCTTGTAAATCATGAAATGAACCGTTGCATTGCATGCTACCGTTGTGTAAGATTTTATAAAGATTACGCCGGAGGGAAAGACCTTGAAGTTTTAGGCGCACATAATTATGTATATTTTGGCAGGCATGAGGACGGAGTCCTCGAAAGTGAATTTAGCGGTAATCTTGTAGAAGTATGTCCTACCGGTGTGTTTACTGATAAAACACTTAAGAAACATTTCACTAGGAAATGGGATTACACATCAGCTCCTTCCGTGTGCAATCTTTGCAGTCTTGGCTGCAATACCATTGCAGGAGAACGATACGGAAAAATAAGAAGAATCAGAACAAGATACAACAAAGAGGTTAATGGCTATTTTTTGTGTGATCGTGGAAGATATGGTTATGAATATACAAATTCTTCAAAAAGAATCCTGACTCCATTAATAAAAGATGCTCAGTCTGAAGCTGGTTTTAAGCAATTTGATGTTCAGGAAGTTCAATCGAATCTGAAAACTATATTGAGTGGAAGTCAAAATGTAATAGGAATAGGTTCTGGAAGAACATCTCTAGAATCTAATTACGCATTAAGAACCTTTGTGGGTGCTGATAATTTCTATCTTGGTATGTCTAATACCGATTATGAATTGAATCATATTGCAGCGGAAATATTAAAGAAATCTTCTGCAGAAAAATACTCTCTAAATGACATAGAAAATACAGAATGTGTTCTTATTCTTGGTGAAGATATAACTAATACTGCACCGATGCTTTCTTTGGCAGTTCGCCAATCGGTAAGGCAAAAACCCATGCATCGAATTGATAAACTAAAGATTAACCGTTGGGATGACAAAACCGTTCGCGATGCTCTTCAACAGGAAAAAGGTCCTTTTTTTAATATTACACCTGCCAAGACAAAGCTTGATGAACTCGCACTGATTAATCTCCATACTGATCCTGAGGGTATTGGTGAATTTGGTTTTGCTATTGCCCATTTTATGGATAGCACGAATGCTCTTCCTGAAAATATAAGCAAAGAATATTCAGAAATGGCAAAAACAATTGCTAAAACTCTGATGGAGGCTGAAAGTTCTGCTATTATTTCCGGAACCTCATCTCTTAATGGTAACATTCTCAAGGCAGCATTCAATATATCCGAAGCCTGTGCAAAACAGGGCAAGAAGACTGGGATATGTCTTACATTTCAGGAAGCAAACTCTTTGGGATTGACTTTATTGGGAGGAAGGAAACTATCCAATATTGGTAAGGATGAATCGCATCACGATTCTTTAATAATACTTGAAAATGATCTCTATAGAAAAGCTCCGGAACAGGAAATTGACCAAACTTTAAAATCTTTTAAAAATATTATTGCTATTGACAGCCTGATGAACAGCACAACACGTAAAGCTGACTATCTTCTTCCGGCCGGAACAATTTACGAATCTGATGGACATTTGGTGAACAACGAAGGACGCGTTCAACGTTTTTACAAAGTGTTTGTAAAGGAGGAAGGCGAAGTCCGTTCCGGACAAGAATGGGTTCAAATGCTTTCTGAAAACATTGATACTGACCCATTGGCAGGATTGAAAAATATTTTTGATTATTGTAAAGCAATCGAAAAAGAGTACGATATTTTTAAAGGACTTGCTGATAATGTCATTCCTTTAAATTTTCGCGAAGGTGCACAAAAAGTTGCTCGTGAACCTCATCGCTATAGTGGAAGAACTGCAATGCATGCCAACAAAACGATGGATGAGCCTACTCCACCCATTGACAAGGAAAGTCCAATGAGTTTCAGCATGGAAGGTTTTCATGGTACTCCTCCTGCCCCATTAACGCCATTCTTTTGGAGTCCGGGATGGAACTCAGTCCAGTCTATCAACAAATTTCAGATTGAAATTGGAGGAGAACTTAGAAGAGAAATTCCGCAATTATCTGTTTTGAATAAAGATTCCAAAAATTTGAGTAAGGAATATTATAAAATGGATTTAAGTGATAGTAAGCATCGGAATGATAAAAGTGAATGGAAGGTGCTTCCGCTTTACCATATTTTTGGTTCGGATGAAATTAGCATTGTTGAAGGAGGAATAAAGGAACTTGTCCCATTGCCCTATATTGGAATAAACCCGAAATCTGCCAAAAAAATGGAATGGAAGGAATCAACACTGGTAAAACCTGCGGGAGAGGAAATCAACAAAGGAATTCAATTAAAATTTTTGGATGGAATCCCTGAGGATTGTATTGGAATACCTCTCGGCTTGAAGAAAATGCCATTTGTTGAATTGGAAGCATGGCAAAGCCTGCATGTTTGGGAGAAGAGTAAAGATAAAGATTAATAGGAACTGTATAAATATATAATATTTATGGAAGCCAATTTGCACTGGATATGGATTGTTTTAGGGGTGCTGATTGTGGTTTTGTCACTTGCAGCCGGTTTGATATGGTATGAACGCAGGTTATTAGGTTGGGTTCAGGAGCGACAAGGTCCTAACAGAGTTGGGCCGTTAGGCCTGATGCAACCTCTTGCAGACGTGATTAAGATTTTCTTCAAAGAAGATTGGATTCCTCCTTTTACAAGCCGATTGATATTTGTTATTGCCCCAATGATAACCATGTTTACCATTTTGATGAGTTTTTCCGTGATCCCTTTTGGTCCGACTATTGTGGTGGCAGATTTAAACGTTGGATTATTGTTTTTCCTTGCCATGTCATCACTCGGTGCATATAGTATTGTACTTGCAGGATGGTCATCAAATAATAAATATTCATTGCTTGGTGCCATGAGAGGAGCTTCTCAAATGATTACCTATGAAGTATTCATGGGATTATCACTTATGGGAGTCGTTATGCTTGCTAACTCTTTTAATCTTCGGGAAATTGTTGAGGCACAAAAAGGTCTTTGGAATGTTATCCCACAATTTGCCGGATTTGTGGTGTTTTTTATTGCCGGAATTGCCGAAACTCATCGACTTCCCTTCGACATTCCTGAAGCTGAAGGTGAACTTGTGGCAGGTTATCATTCAGAATATTCCGGAATGAAATTCGGAATGTTTTTCGTTGGTGAATATCTTGGAATTGTTTTGATATCCTCTATGATAACAACCTTGTTTTTTGGCGGTTGGCTTGGTCCTTCATTCTTACCGGGTGTTGTTTGGTTCTTTATCAAGACAATGGGTTTTATTACCATTTTTATCCTGCTTAGAGGTTCACAACCGCGTCCACGTTATGATCAATTATTAGGATATGGATGGAAAGTTTTATTACCCATTGCGCTTCTTAATATTCTAATTACCGGAGCAATTGTTTTAGTGATTGGAAATTAGAAAAGGAATAAATTGTTACATGATAAAATATTTAACAATATGATTAGTATTTTAAAAAGCTTATGGATTGTCTTTACTCATTTATTCAAAAAGAAAATCACCGTTGAATACCCTGACGAAAAGATTATCCTGCCACCACGATATAGAGGAAGAATTATTCTTAGTCGAGATCCTGATGGAGGGGAACGATGTGTTGCCTGCTATTTATGTGCAGCAGCCTGTCCGGTTGATTGTATTTCCCTTCAGGCAACTGAAGATGAATATGGGAGACGATACCCCGAATTTTTTAGAATTAACTTTTCCCGATGTATTTATTGTGGCTTTTGCGAGGATGCTTGCCCTACCTATGCCATCCAATTAATCCCTGACGTAGAAATGAGTGAATATAACCGGAATAATATGGTTTATGAAAAAGAGGATCTTCTTATTTCAGGTCAGGGGAAATACCATGGGTACAATTATTATAAAGTTGCAGGGACTGCAATTGGAGGTAAAGGAAAAGGAGAAGCTATGAATGAAGAAAAACCAACAGATTTTAAAACCTTATTGCCATGACAGTTGCCTTTTACATATCTTCAGTTATAGCAATTCTTTCCAGTCTGATGGTTATTACAAGAAAAAATGCTTTCAGTGCTTTGCTTTACATGATCATATCACTTTTATCGGTGGCGCTGATATTTTTTATCCTCGGGGCTGCGTTTGTTGCTGCTCTTGAAATTATAATTTACGCGGGAGCAATTATGGTTTTATTCGTTTTCGTTACCATGATGTTAAATCTTGGAAAAGAAGCGGAAAAACTTGAGAAAACCTGGATGCGTCCGCGGGTCTGGATTGGTCCTTCAATTTTAGCACTTATATTGGGGGTAGAGGTAATACTATTAATAGTCTCTTCAGAAATCGGCTCCCTTCCGGGAGGTGAAATTACTCCCAAAGAGGTTGGAATTATTTTGTACGGAAAATATATCATTGGAGTCGAGCTTGCCGCACTTCTAATCACCGCGGGGATCCTTGGAGCTTACCATCTTGGGAAAAGAAAGGCTCTGTTACAGCATCGTTATTTAAAAGAAGAAAAAGGAGGTTCTTTATGATTAATATACCTATGGAACATGCGCTTATTGTAGCCATCCTATTATTTATTATTGGATTGGCAGGGGCGCTGATGCGTAGAAATCTGGTCTATATCCTGCTTTCTGTCGAGATCATGTTAAATGCTGCCGGATTTGCCTTTGTTGTTGCCGGGGCACGCTGGATGCAGCCCGACGGGCAGGTGATGTTCATATTTATCCTTACTATGGCGGCGGCAGAAGTTTCTGTAGGACTTGCTCTTATTCTGAGGATATATCATAATCTTAAAACAATGGATGCAGACGATGTCAGCAAAATTAAACCGAATTAAAGATGCAGAATTTACTATGGACCATACCTTTTTTGCCTCTCGCCGGATTTCTTATTCTGAGCATAGGTAGTAAGTGGTTATCACCTAAAGCTTCATCAACCATTGGAGTCTCTACGGTTGCCATAAGTACTCTTGTAAGTATTTTAGTAGCAATTGAATTCATATCAGGGATTGGCACCAGTCATATTTTCAAGCAGGAACTTGGAACATGGATTGACGTTCCCGGGTTCTCATCAAACTTTGGGTTTTATTTGGACAGTCTAAGCATGGTCTTTGTTTTTATTGTATCTTTTGTTGGTTTTCTCATTCATCTTTATTCTGCATTCTTTATGAAAGATGATGAAGGGATCGTCCGTTATTTCGCATGGATGAATCTGTTTATGGCCTCCATGTTGATTCTGGTTATGGCCGACAATCTCCTGATGCTATATCTCGGATGGGAAGGTGTTGGTTTGTGTTCCTATCTTCTGATTGGGTACTGGTATAAAGATCCGAAGAATGGATATGCCGGACGCAAAGCCTTTATTGTAACCCGTATTGGTGATACAGCAATGGCTATAGGTCTGTTTTTTCTATTCCGTTCTTTTGGAACCTTAAATATTAATGAAATACTGCATTATGTTTCCCTCGAATGGATATCAGGTTCTCCGGATGCCAAAATAGCTGCTCTTCTTCTCCTTGGTGGAGCTGTTGGAAAATCTGCACAGTTGCCACTTCAGACATGGTTGCCTGATGCTATGGCAGGTCCTTCACCGGTAAGTGCACTTATTCATGCAGCAACCATGGTAACCGCGGGTGTTTATCTGATTGCCAGAACAAATTTGATCTTTAGCATGGCTCCTAATGTAATGCTCTTAGTGGCAGCTTTTGGCGCCATAATTTTAGTGCTTGCGGGTTTTAGCGCATTAGTACAAAGTGATATCAAAAGAGTACTGGCTTATTCCACTATTTCTCAGATCGGGTATATGTTCCTTGCCTTGGGAGTAGGTGCATGGTCGGCAGGCATATTTCACTTTTTTGTCCATGCATTTTTCAAGGCTTTGCTTTTCCTCGCTGCAGGAGTTGTAATTATCCGTCTCAAAGAGGAGCATGATATGTTTAAGATGGGTGGATTACGAAAAAAGATGCCTCTCGTTTTTTACACCTTTATTGCCGGAGCAGCCTCACTTTCAGCTTTGCCACTGGTTACAGCCGGATTTTTCAGTAAAGACAAAATCCTTATGGATGCTTTTCTTTCTCCGGATTCCGGAATCGTTCTATGGATCGCAGGACTTGTAGGAGCAGGACTTACCGCACTTTATACAACACGTATGATAATTCTCACTTTCTTTGGAGATATGAAAATTGAACCTGAAAAAATTAGCTCAAAAGCACTCAATATCCCTCTCGTAATTCTGGCCGTGCTATCAATTGTCGCAGGATATATCGAAATGGCACCTCTCCATCTTTTTTCAAAGTTTATGGCTTTTAGCCTGCCGGAATTAAACCAACCGGAAGGAGCAGCTCTGGGGTTTATTCTGCCTGTAATTTCCGGACTTGTTGTGTTTACCGGAATTTTTTTAGCATGGTATTTCTACCAGAAAAGACCTGAAGTTACCTATAATATCAAAAAGTCCGCTATAGGTAGTTTCCTTTACAACCTTTGGTTTAATGGATGGGCATTTGATGAATTTTATGATAAAGTTTTTGTGCAACCTTATATTTTCCTGGCAAGAATTAATAAAAATGATTTCATTGATTTATTTTACACCGAGATATCAAATTTGATGATTAGATTGAATGATTGGGCTCTCCTGACGCAGACAGGTCGGCTGCGATGGTATTTAGCCTTAATCACTGTTGGAGTAATTTTTGGTATTACAATAATTATATTTTTATGATATTAGCATGGATTCTTGGAATATTAATGTTTTCAGGATTAATTTCCTGGATAGTAGGCAGATTCAATAAAGAAGCTCCACGATGGATAGCTCTGGCAGCCCTTTTGGCGAATAGCGTGCTTTTGATTGTAATATGGATAAAAAGTATGGCTTTGGCCGATTTAAACTTAAACAATCAGTGGTTTCTGGAATTCGATCGTGAATGGATACCTTTTTTCGGTATTCGTTTCCACTTGGCCATGGATGGTTTAAGTTTGTTGTTGCTTCTGCTTACAAATCTTTTGGGAATTCTTTCTGTTCTGATCTCATGGAAGGAAATAGAGCACAGAACCGGTTTTTTTCATTTTAATATTCTGTTCATCTTAGCCGGCATCTCGGGTGTTTTCCTTGCGGAAGATCTTTTTCTGTTTTATTTTTTCTGGGAAGTGATGCTGATACCCATGTATTTTTTGATCGCAATATGGGGGCATGAGAACCGGGTATATGCTTCATACAAGTTTTTTCTATTTACTCAAGGTGGCGGACTTTTGATGTTATTATCCATTCTGGGTCTCTATTTTCATAATGCAGGAATTACTGGAGTGTATACTTTTGATATTGTGGAACTTGTAAAACATTCTTCAACCTCTTCTTTGGCCGGTCTCTTTATGGCGGGATTTCTGATTGCTTTCGGAGTGAAGATACCTGCTATCCCATTACATTCCTGGCTTCCCGATGCACACACCGAAGCACCTACAGCGGGAAGTATTATATTAGCCGGGCTTTTGTTAAAAACCGGTATATATGGTTTAATACGGATAGTTATCCCGCTCTTCCCTGATTTATCACTTAGCATTGCTCCTTTTGCCATGGCTATTGGCGTTGCAGGAGTTTTGTACGGAGCCAAACTTGCATTTGCCCAAACAGATCTAAAACGTCTTGTTGCTTATACCAGCATAAGCCATATGGGATTTATTATAATAGGAATATATGCATTTAATAGTATCGCCTTCCGGGGAGCTGTAATGCAGATTATTGCGCATGCGCTAAGCACAGGAGCTCTGTTTGTTATAGCCGGTATCGTTCAAGATAGATTGCATACCCGTGAGCTGAAAAACATTGGTGGGCTTTGGGATGATATGCCCGGATTGGGTGGTTTTTCCTTCGTCTTTGTAATGGCGTCCTTGGGATTGCCCTCACTTGCAAATTTTGTTGCTGAATTTATGATACTTTTGGGAACTTTCCTTTCCAACCCTTTATGGGCTATTCTCGCAAGTTTGGGTTTGATTGTTTCGGTAATCTATTCACTGAGAATTATGCAAAAGGTCTTTTTTGGACCAAAGTTGAGCTCATACAAGACACACGATATAAATCTCCGAGAGGTTGTAATTCTGAGTGCTCTGCTTATTCCGGTCGTTTATTTTGGAATTTTTCCGCGACCTGTTTTCAGAACGCTTGCAACACCGGTAAATTCAGGGATATTCCTTGAGAATGATCGTGTGAATTCCGACAATTCATCCCAAAATAAAAGCTATATAATGAAGTCTGTTAATGAACCTCTGCCTTCTCTCAAAACTAAGGTTGAATTGAATGTTTTACCAACGATCGGAAAGGAGGATAAAAATGAGCAAAATTGATCTTTTATCCCTGATGCCGCAAATCATTTTAGCGGCTGGTGCCATTGTATTGCTTCTTTCCATTGCTATAAGAAGGAATCATCTTTTTACAACTATTACAGCCATATTGTTTGTTTCAGCTTCTTTTGCATCTCTGTTTTTCCATCCTGTTCAAAATGAAATATCAGGCATTTTTATCCGCGATGGATTCAGCATGTTCTTTTCCGGACTAATCCTGATAGTAACGGTGTATATCATGCTAATTTCACATCCTTATATAGAGAGCAGAGCAGAAGATATAGAGGAATATTATATACTGATGATACTGGCTGCTCTGGGATCGACAGTTCTGGTGTCGAGCCGTCATTTCATTACGTTCTTTCTGGGACTTGAGCTGCTTAGCACTTCGCTCTATGTGTTAATTGCATTTTTAAGAGATCGCGAACACTCTATTGAGGCAGGTATAAAATACCTGATTATTGCTGCTGTTTCTTCATCCTTCCTTCTTTTTGGAATGGCGCTGATCTATTCAGGCTCAGGGAGCATGTATTTCCCTGATTTGGTTCCATATTTTCGTTCTACTGAAATCGATTTTATTGGGTTAGCCGGCATAGCATTTATGATGGGCGGCATCGGGTTTAAGCTTGCACTTGTGCCCTTTCATTTATGGACACCTGATGTGTACGAAGGAGCTCCTGCTCCAATAAGCGCCTTCGTGGCAACTGTTTCAAAAGCCGGTATGTTTGCTTTCTTTCTAAGGTTTGTTTATGAATCGGAAATACTGAAAGTTAATTCCTTTCTTATATTCATCACTACTATAGCTGTATTGTCCATGTTTATTGGGAATCTGATGGCTTTAAAAGAGAAAAATGTTAAGAAAATCCTCGCCTATTCCTCCATTGCCCACCTCGGATATCTCTTAATTGCACTTCTGTCAGGAGACAAAACCGGAGAACACGCTTTTGCATTTTACCTTGTGGTATACGCGGTCACCCTGACGGGGGCTTTTGCAATTGTTTCATTCCTTTCTGAAATTGATGGAGATGCATCTTCACTGGAGCATTATAAAGGTATTTTCTGGACCAGACCGGGCATAGCCATTGCATTTTCAGTAATGCTCTTTTCACTTGCCGGCATACCCTTAACTGCCGGCTTCATGAGTAAATTTTATCTTTTATTGGTCGGAATTGGTAAAGAACTATGGCTTCTTTCCATTGTTTTGGTTTTCACCAGTATTATTGGGCTGTTTTACTATTTACGAATCATTGTCGTTATGTTCACTAAGGTTGAATCAACGGAAAAAGCATCTCGTGTTGGACTGTTGTATGGATTCGTTTTTTCCAGTATAACACTTATTTTATTGTGCGTGGGAATTTTTCCTGAATTTCTTACAAGACTAATAAATTTTTTTTAGCGTAACTCAAGTTGTCAGAATCTGTTAACAGAAACAGGGTAGCCATCATATGATGATTACCCTGTTTTCGTTTAATTTTAATCTCTTGCTTTTTTATATGCCAGATTTGAGAATTTGAAAGCTGAAATGCACGCTGCTGTACTTCATCAATATAAACGATATGAATAACAATTAACCATTCACGATCCAAGTATTATTGCAAGACAAACCCATCTATATTAGAAAGTTATTTCTAACAATTGCTTCAATGTGGATGCTCATGAGCGGAAGGTTCATCTTCCCAATATCCCTTGCGATCATAATGGCTATGCAATTTGGACTCATAATCCCGAGTTGGTAGAGAATCTTCCGAATATTCGGGTGACTGCATAATATTCTCACGGGAAAGATTGACAAAGACTTTTAATTCGTCCCAACTGATATGGTCAATCCATTGTGGTGAAATTAAGATTTTCTTTCCGGCCCACCAGTTCTTTGTATCTATGATCAGATAACGAATTGCCCAAGTTTCATCATCAATTATAAAATCATCAACATGACCTATTTCACCGTCGCTGGCTTGAATATGGTGTCCCTTTACATCATTGGTGCTACGTAAATGTGGATCCCATGTTTTCTCCATCTTTTTATCTTCTTCTGATTTTTTGCTATCACGGTTTAAATAAGGATAAGCGCCCCACATGTATCCTCCATGCCAATATGCGGGCAATCCATAATAACCATAGTAAGCCACCTCAAATTGATGAGATACAGGCCTGTCACTATCCAGAGAAGGACTATCTTCAATCTGTTTTTTACTCAAATTAATAGCGATCTCCTTTTCTTCTTTATTTACGGAATTAAAAGCATATGGAGCTATCAGAACTCGCCTTTCAGTAAGCCAGGTTCCTGTGTCTGCAACTAAATAGCGAATGGTCCAATGTTTGTCATCGAAATAAAAATCTTCAACTTTACCAATTTCACCGTCACTGGCTTTTAATTTGTATTTTTCTAATGTTTTAATTTTAAATAACATAATCTCTTCCTTTCTTTAATTAATAGTATTATTGTTTGAATTGTTATTTTCTCATCTCCTCAAAAAACGGAGTTCTCCTTTCCTCGACACATTTTGCGGCATATAAATACATTGCTGCGCTCCACGTTTGCCAGTCTTGTCCCATTGGTTTACCTGTTTGAGCTTTTATCCATTCATTAAACCCAAATTCAAGATTTTCTGTGTGAGATAATTTAACACATTCAGTTAGTTCCAAAAGTTTTTCTTCAGCTAGTTTAAATCGTTTGGCAGCAACCAATGCCGCGATATAAAATCCAACAATAAAAGGCCAAATTCCTCCATTGTGATAATCTCCGGGATTGTTATAGAGTGCATATCTCTCATGCCAATCGGGATCTCCGGGTTTTGTAAAAGGGAAAAAGTTAGGAGGCAGATTACAACTCAACTCTCCTCTGCCTTTCATTGCAATACATTCCTCCTCTAACCACGAAATCATATCATTTGCCCTCGAATACGAAGCAATTCCTGAGAGAATAGCAAGGCTATTTCCGAGCAAATCGAAACGTTCGCTGCTCAAAACCTTGTATGACCACAGCGCATAATAAGGTTTATGTTTCACCACCAAACCTCCATGAACATGACGATGAATAGTATCTCCCGTAATTGTAAAACGACTCATTGCACGACGCATATTATCAGCCCATTCATCTTTACCATGAATTCTGTAGGAACTATACGTAAGTGCATTCACAAATAATCCGTACCCAAGCACCCACTGTTCATCTCGCCAGTCACTGGTTGGTTGTTGTGCCACCAAGTATTTGTTTGTTGGACTTTGATAACTCATCCAAACCAATGATTTTTCTACGGCTTCTGCCAAAAAATCAACTTCTCCCGTTATCTTTCTGAATATACCGGTTGCCAATAAAAATAGGGGTGTGGTATCACTTGCACCGCGATCGTCATTGTCATGCACAAGCGATGGAATATGTCCTTGCTTTGTTTGGTTTTTAGCCAGTGTTTCCAATGTTTTTCGAATGCTCCTCAGAAGCGTTTGATTACCGGAGACGCCTATTCCCAAGAGGGAAATCATCAAATCTCGTGTATAGGGTTCGGGATATCCCCATCCTGCTGTCCGAGGTAGACCCTGGAAAGGTCCATGTGCATTATGAAGTAAAACTTCCAGAGCAGCTTTTTTGGTCTCTTCAATCTCTTTCAAAAATTCAGTACGCATTTTGTTTTTTTTAAATATTTTACGTTTAAATTCTGGAGCTTTCAACTATTTTTCAGTTTTTCATTCCGACTTCTATCCTTTTCATTTAATATATTCCCAGTTTATTGTTGATAATCTTTACAAATTGTTTTGCGACCACTCGATAATCAAAATTCTCCACCACTCTTTCTCTTCCTGCTTTACCCAACTTATCTCTCAACTCACTATCTGTCATCAACTTCATCAGATATTTAGCAATATCTTGAACATTAGCCCGGTAATCAACTGTGCGTGGTACATTGAAAACTATTTTGTGACTATCCTCAAACCCAGATTCCTCTCCCAACAATACTTCATTCACAACAATTTGCTGTGCCACATTTGCCAGAAGTGCTGTTTTTCCATGAATAAGTGTATCCAACATTCCCATCGCTTTTATGCTGATAACAGGTTTTGCGCATGCTCCGGCTTCCACCTGTGGCATTCCAAAACCTTCCAATCGTGATGGCGCTGCATAAATATCGCAAGCGCCAAGCAGGTAAGGCATAAAGTTCCGTGAAATGGTATTGGTAGCATAGGTTACATTCTTTTCTATACCAAGGCGATTTGCCATTTCCAAATCTGCAAGGTTTTGTATTTTGGTTCGTGGTTGTGGCCAAACCTTGCAAACATATTTCCAGTCAGGTGCTTCGGTATCAATAATGGCCAGTGCCTGCATTACCTCCTGTGCCCCTTTTGATGCAGCGTCACCGCCAACTGTTAGAATCATTAGCTGGTTGGGTGAAATACCCAGAGATTCGCGAACGGCTAAAATTTTTGGATCATCTTTTTGAAAGGGAATGAATGTATCCGTATTGCAGCCCACGGGTAAAACTTCAATTTTACCACCATCGATTCCATCGCGAACATACATTTCTTTTACCCAATTAGATGTTACCAGAATAAGAGGTAGAGCATTCAACACTTCCTGATAGTTGGCAATATAGCCATCGGCAACTAACCAAGGAACCGGTTGAACACCATACCGCTGTGGGTGAAGAACCAATTGTGGCGTATGTCCCCAATAACCTACTCCAACCACAACATCCGGTTCAAACCAGCGATAATACCATTCCTTTTCCAGTGCCGATTCAAAATGTACCGGGTGGGCATCAATTCCCATTTCCACTAATCCTTTGTATAAAAGATCTCCCTGCGTGGCAAGTCCTCCCGGGGAGGGAGGGTAATCATATAATACCAATACTTTCATTTGTAAAGTCCTCCATTATTTAACCATTTATTAGCGTCGAGTGAATTTGTAAATTGCCAGAATGCTTCTTCGGTGGGAGTTGTTTGCAACTCCCAACTATTTTTCTCAAAACCATACGTTTTGTTTAGAATGCCATATTTCCGTTGCCATATCTCTTTCGAGAGTTGATTGTATATTGATGCTTCCTTGATAGCACGTGGAAGGTACATTTTATCACCATCTTCATAAGCAAAAGTGTGAAGTTCATCAGTTTTTATTTTTTTATTATACCATAGATTTATAACCGCTTTACTTACTTCTTCATGGCGTAAATGACGGGTGTATTCTCCCGACGGATTATGCGTAATAATTAAATCGAAACTCTTTTTTGGCAGTAATTTCACAATGGTTTGTTCAAGTTCTGTTTCATCAAGCGGAATTTGTTGCGGACCATCATCTAAATCTGCTATAGTACCGGTTGAGTTTAGTGCTTTCAGAGCATTCTGAAACTTTGGAGCACGATCAGCATCGCTTCCTCTGCACAGAGAAACAATAAAACAAATCCATTCGGGATGACTCAAAATTGTTCCGCCTGCCCATAATGTTTCATCATCAGGATGAGCAACTATAATGGCAACGTTCTTTGGTTTTATATGGGACATTTTTTTTGTTTTTTTTCTCATCAGAAATAATGGATAAAGTTCCAATACCCGATGTTGTCTATTCTATAAACCTTTTTCCACCCATTTTAGTTGTCGTTTTAATTGGTTATTTTTAAATATTGTTGCGGTTAGCAACCAGCGGTTTTTCAACAGTATTATTTTATTAGCTTATGTTCTTTAAGTGATTCCACAACAGTATCAATTACTGCATCTGCAATTCTCCCATTTAAAACTACTTTAGCTCCTATCCATAACAATGCACGCTGTATTCTGCTATAATCGGCAATGTTAAAGAGCACTTTCTGGACTCGTGCCTTTATCATTTTACGATAAGATTTAATGTTAGCGGTTGTAACTGACGGCCATACTTTATTGTTAGAGAATTGCGGTATGTATGGTTTGGATTGCATTTTTGTAAAAATGGGTATGATTTGCAGCCCACCATCCGTTTGCGAAATAAATGATTTTTTGTTAGCAATACCTGAATAACCATTTACAAAAATTTCATTTGTGGTGTCAGCAGGAACAGTAAAATGGTCGCGTAAAAATTTCTCGCAATTTGCTCGTCCCAAAAAATAATCATGAATTCTGAATTCTTTGCTAATAAATCCGCTAAATCCACCCAGTGAGCCGCATGCAATCGCTTTCCCTCCCTCAATTGATGTTTCTATTCCACCAATGTTCTCATATCTGGTAGGAACTATTAAATATTGCCCGGCCTTGTCAGAGTCCATTGCATCAATCAACACCGATGTCTTTATCCTTGATTGATTAATCATTGCAACGAGTGTTTTACTGATTATTGTAGCCAGTGTACTGCTTTTGTCGTCTTCCTCCGATTCAATTGACAAAGAGTCATTAATGTCGTCATCCTTTCCGCTTGGAAAAGGATCAATCATCAATACCGTGCTATTGAATTTATTGTAATCATGCATTTTTTTTAGTTTTTCAGGAGTGATTGCACCACCAATAAGGAGTTCCATAACTTTGTCAAATGGCTCATTGTTTATCATTCCACCATTCACATTTACAGTTTCATAGGGATCATTCTTAAAAGGATTTCTTGCATCTTTTGTGATATGCTTAAACCAATCAAGATCGTTCATGTACTTAATATTGCGACTAATTTTTCTTGCCTTTAAACCAACCGGAAAAGCTCCCGTTGCCATTGCGGCATCTTTGGCAGTTAGGCAACTGTTTCATACCGAAACTATAATTATCATGTAACTGACCGCCATAAATCAAATGTATTTTTGAATTAGGACAATACAATGCCTATAAATACCAAATAATATTTTTTGAGCATTTGCATCTGGAATGCAAATTTGTTATCTTTACAAGTAAACACTCAAATAATTTTGACCGTGAAGATAATTACACTCGTAGACAACAGAACTCAATCGACAAACTTAGAAACAGAACATGGATTGTCGCTATATATCGAAACGGATGACAATCAAAAGATCCTATACGATACCGGACAGTCCGATCTTTTTATGCGCAACGCGCAAAAACTTGGTGTAGATTTGGGTGAAATAGATATGGTTGTTATTTCGCATGGACATTACGACCATATTGGTGGTCTTGTGACTTTTTTGAAAATAAACAAAACTGCAAAAGTTTATATGAACGCTTCAATCTTTGATTATGAATATTTTTCGTTGAAGAAAGGAGTGAAGAAGATGAATGGTTTTTCTCCGGAATTAATGGATTATCGTGAACGATTTATTTTGTTGGACAAAAACACAAATAGTGATAACCTTTGGTTTATAACTCACATACCACATACATATAACACTCCCAAAGGGAACGCAATACTGTATAGACAAAAGAATGGCATCGAAGAGTTAGATGACTTTTCTCACGAACTCATTCTTGGAGTAGATACCGCGCAAGGGTTGTGTATCTTTACCGGATGTGGACACAATGGCGTGCTAAACATAGTAACTACGGTGCAATCGGTTATTCAGCGTAAGCAGATACATTGTCTGTATGGCGGATTCCACCTAATAGATGGTAAAGATTATGTGAAAATTGAAACTACAGATGAGTTAACTGACATAGCTCACGAACTTACTGTGTTATTGCCTGCGGCAAAGTTTTATACGGGGCATTGCACGGGTGAAAAGGCAATTGATCTGTTGAGTCAAAAGATGAGAGGGAAGTTGGAAGTTTTTTATGTAGGTAAAGAAGTAATCATCTAAATAGTCTTTGTAACGTACGCTTTGCAACGTAAAACGCGCGATCAAATTTCTAAAAAGCTTATTGTGTATAGTTTTACTTTTGGGGAAGTACTTCAAGAATTTGCATGGGTGAATCAACCAGATAATCAGGGTTTTCTCTGCTTAGTTTTTCCTTTGAGTTAAATCCCCACGTAACTGCAATGTTTTTGATTCCGGCTTTTTTTGCCGCAATAATATCTCTGTCCTCATCACCCACATAGATTACATCAAGTGGATTTATGTTGTGTTTTTTGCACATTTTTTTTAAAACTAAGTGCTTACCAAAAAGTGAACTTTCAGAATATACAAATTCGAACAAATTTTCAATATTGTCTTTTTTCAACGTATCAATAATAATATCTTTGGAGTTGCTTGAAACGATGCCAATTTTGTAATTGCTTTTCAGACTGTAAAGCAAATCGACAATACCGGGAAACAGTTTGATATTCTCACTTTTTCTTAGTTTCGATGTAACATTCAGGATCATTCCGGGAAGTTTCCAGCGAGGGATATTCGCTTTTTTCAGCAAACCCTTTGCACCTTTGTGTTTAAACAATTCAAAATCGATATCATACTCACCGTACTCATTTATAACGATGTTCTTTATTACATCGAAAGTGTCAACAAGAGTTCCGTCAAAATCAAAAATTATCTGTTTATTCATATTGTTTCAATCGAATTTGGGACTCAATGAAGTTATAACGCAAACGAACTCCCACTGCAGTTCCACCCACTTGTTTGTATCCACTTTTTTTCTTCAGAGAAGCCGGTTCGGCAATGTCCAAATGTATCCAGTCGTAATCGGTAAAATGTTCCAGAAACTTTGCTGCAGTGGTGGCGCCCCCTACTCTGCCTCTGATGTTTTTAAGATCTGCCATATCGCTTTTCAATAACTTTTTAAGCTCTTTTCATATGGGCAACTCGATCTATCGTTCATAAACATTTCACCCGAGTTATCGTTTATATCTGTAATTGTAACTTTCAAGTTGTCTTGAAGATCAATAACTGAAACAGTGCCTTCTCCCTCATTTGCCACATAAATTTTGGACAATTGCAATGAGGATGATTTTTTATTGGTAGTGCAACCGCTTATTAATATGGCGGTTAGTGTTAAAATCAATATTGCTATTGTAGTGATTGATATAGAATTTCTCATTTGTTTTGTGTTTAATATTTGATAGGGAGGAGATAGTAAGACCACGAAGTGGTCATATGTTTACAGAACAAATTTTAATAGATCTATTCGACCCCCATCGGGGTCGTATCTTTGTATATCATTAGAGGCTATAAACATTCAATCCTTTCAGGATTGGTATAAAAATTGAAATGTCCAGACTCATTTTTTTATTCCATAATTTTACTAATCTTCTCCGCTCGCTTGTAACTTCACTCCTCCTCTCCTACCACTTTCATTTTCCTTTTCAATAACTGAGCATTCAGCGCCACAATAATGGTGCTTAAACTCATAAAGACTGCTCCCATTGCGGGACTAATTAATATTCCTGAACTGTATAAAACTCCAGCAGCAAGCGGTATAGCCACAACGTTGTATCCGGTAGCCCATACAAAGTTTTGAATCATTTTCCTGTAAGTTGCTTTTCCAAAAAGTACAAGCGTAGTAATGTCTTGTGGATTGCTGTTTACCAATATTATATCGGCAGTTTCGGCTGCCACATCCGTTCCGCTGCCCACGGCAATACCTACATCGGCTATTGCAAGTGCGGGAGCATCGTTGATTCCATCGCCGGTCATGGCAACAAACTCACCTTTTTGTTGGAACTCTTTTATTTTTTCCAATTTCTGATCGGGCAACAAACCTGCATAATAACCGTCAAGCTGTAGTTCATCACTCACACTTTTGGCTACCACTTCATTGTCGCCGGTCATCATAATGCATTTGATGTTATTTTCTTTGAGCGTTTTAATTGCATCAAAAGACTCCTCCCTTATTTCATCTGACATTGCTATAAAACCCGCCAGCGTGTTATCTACTAAAAGAAAAACTACAGTTTCTGCTTCATTTTTATACGCATTGTCAGGTATATCTATCTTCATATCTTTGAGATAGCCCGGGCTTACAACTTTCACATTCTTGTTTTCAACGTCTCCTTCAATCCCTTTACCCGTAATAGCATTAAAATTATCCACTTGAGGAAGTTCAATTTCACTCTCTTTTACTTTATTCATAATACCCATAGCGAGAGGATGTTCCGATCTGGATTCAAGAGCACCTGCATATTTGAGAATATCATTGTCGTCCAATTCATCAATAAAACTCCCAAGGCGTGTAACGCCAAAATTACCTTTTGTGAGTGTTCCTGTTTTATCAAAAACCATCATCGTTATTTTTCGGGAATTTTCAAATGCCGTTCGGTTGCGAATAAGCAATCCGCGCTGCGCGGAAATAGAGGTGGATATGGCAACTACCAAGGGCACTGCAAGTCCTAAGGCATGAGGACAGGTTATAACCATTACAGTGGCCATGCGCTCCATTGCAAAACTGAATTCTTTACCTAAAAGAAGCCACGCAGCAAGTGTGGCAAACCCAACTGATAGAGCAATAATTGTAAGCCAGAATGCAATTTTATCAGCAAGATTTTGAGTCCTGGATTTCACGCTTTGCGCATCGCGTACCATATTGATAACCTTGTTGAGATATGCATTCTCTCCCACTTGTTCTACCTCAACAGTAAGTGAGCCGTTGCCATTGATAGTACCGCCAATAACCTTGCTGTTTTTCTCTTTTTTTACCGGCTTTGCTTCACCCGTAACCATAGATTCGTTTACATTGCTCTGTCCATCTGTGATTATACCATCAACAGGAATTTTCTCTCCGGGACGAACAACTACAAGATCGCCTTCTTTCAGTTCATCTAATTTAACATCAACCGTATTCCCGTTTTTAAGAAGATGAGCTTCTGAAGGCATCAGCTTCACCAATTCCTCCAATGATCGTGATGCACCCAATACTGATTTCATCTCTATCCAGTGACCTAACAACATGATATCTACCAAAGTTGCCAATTCCCAAAAGAAAGATGAACCTTCCAACCCAAAGGTTGTAGCAGTACTATAACCCCAAGCAACCGTGATAGCAACAGCTATCAATGTCATCATGCCGGGTTGCTTTTGCTTTAGCTCATCGACAATACCTTTGAGAAAAGGCCAACCTCCATAGAAGAAAACAATAGAGGAAAGACCAAAAAGAATGTATTTATCCGTTTCTCCCAGAAACGAAAATTCAAAACCAAACAGATCTTGCACCATTGGCGAAAGCGCCAATATTGGAAGCGTGAAAATGAGAGAAATCCAAAATCGACGTTTGAAGTCTTTTATCATCATCCTGTGATGATCGGTGTGATCATGATGTTCGTGTTCGTTACCATGATCGTGATTTTGTTTTGTTTGTTGATGGTTTTTGTGATCGTTCTGATGCTCATTATTATCAGCACTGTTTTTCTTAGAATGGTTGTGCTGTTGGTTCGATTTGATTTTATCTTTTTCCATAAGTTTTCTTTCTATAAGTTATTTGATTCTTTGCTTGCGCCCCGTGAAATAGAATTAAATTACACCGCATGAATGTTGCGAAGCAAAAAGAGTTCGAATAATTTTTTCGCTCACGCGACACACGCATTACAAATGCGCGCGAGCGAAGCTCCTAGCTTACTGCTCACTCCTTATTCAACAACTTCATAATTACGCATCATCCCCATATCCTCATGTTCCAAATTGTGGCAATGATAAATGAAGATTCCGGTAAAATCTTCGAATCTTAGAGCAACTTTTACACGCATATCGGGTAAAAGAAGAAAAGTATCTTGCCAACCTTCGTCAATAAAACCATCTTTCATTGAGTTCCAAACCTCTGGAGAGACTTGTGAGAAATCACGCTCTATTATCTGAAACTGCAAACCATGAATGTGTACCGGATGAGGCATACTCATCATACCTCCCATTCCACCCATTCTTCCTCTTCCTTGTCCACTTCCACTATTTATAAATTCCCACAATTCTGTGGTGTTAAGTTTTACTTTCTCCCAGTCTGCCACTTCATTCATTTCAAATGTTTTCCCATTAATAAGCCATTCCATACGTTGGAAGTGAAAGTTAAATTGACGTGGCGAATCCTGATTAACAGCTTCTGATAAATCAAATTGCTTTATCGGTTCAAACTCTGTGGGCAATGGAACCACTTCACCTTGTTTGTCTGAAACAACAAAATTGTACAACGTGAGTGCATCACCATTATCGATATATGAATCGGATTGATTGTTGCTACTTTGCATGCGCCCCATGCCTCTTCCTCTCATCATTCCTCTGCCCATTCCTCTTCCTCCTCTGCCCATCATTCCCATAGCAGTTCCGCTATTGAATACGAGGCTATTGAGTGATATTTGTTCGCCGGAGTTTGTGGAAGAAAAATCGCGCCATACATCTATACGTTCTCCCGGACCGAGCATCATATAAGGTTTGTTTGTTGGTCTGGAAAGTAAACCTCCATCGTTGCCTATTACCGTCAAATCAGAGCCATCGCTCCAGGCTAACTTATATATTCTAGAATTAGAGCCATTCAAAATACGAAATCGATAGGTAGCTTTATCTACTTCCATGGATGTGTTGCTTTGTCCGTTTATTAAAATTTGATTGCCCAAAAATCCAACCATCATATCCATCATATTATTCTCTAAATAGACAAGCTGATTGGAAGAATCGAATCTTCTGTCCTGTATTACAAGGGGCACTTCATATTTGTTGGAAGTCAAATTGGATTGACTCTCTTCCACAATAAACATCCCGGCTAATCCTTTATAAACCTGATAACCCGTTATACCATGCGGATGTGGATGAAACCAATATGTGCCGGGTCGATTGTCTACCACAAATTCATAAACAAACTGCTCGCCACTCTTGATAACATACATCGGGTGACCGTCCATTTCGTGTGGAACATGCAATCCATGCCAATGGATGATGCTTTCGTCGGGAAGTTCATTGGTGAAACGAATACGAATCTTTTGTTGTGGTTTTACACGAATTATGGGACCAAGATATGAATTTGGAATTTGTTGAAGCGATCTGCTTTCACCCTTGATTAACTCGGAACGATAGGTGTAAATTGCCGTTTTTTCTCCTTTAAAAAGTTGCATCTCTGCCGGAGTGGCAGTTAATGAAATATCTATGTCGGGGTCAAACGATTCTGTAATTGTAAATTGCTTGCTTGATCGTTTTTGCTGTTTGCTATTTTGACAAAAAGCAAACGAGGGCATAATGACCAATATGATCAATGCCCTCATTACCTGTTTTAATCTGTTTTTATTCATTTTTATTAGAAGTATGTAAATTCAACTTCTTTACTCAAATATAGATCATGAGTATTATACCATGTCGCTTCATTGTCATTTGCATCAACTTGTTCCGGCTTGCAATGGAGGACACTTTACTGTTCCGTAACTACAATAGACACAACAATCGCCATGATTCGGCTTTAATACTTTCTTGCAATTTTCACATCCGTAAAAGTATCAACAAGCGTCTGTAGGCATTGTTTCTTCTCTCTTATGTCCGCATTCCGGACAAGTAATTGTTGATTGTAGAATCATGATTCGCACTTCCCCCTCTTTTCGAAGTTCATTTTTTACCAATTTCCATATTCTGAATATTTATAATGCATGAATTACCCGTTGCAATTTTTCTTTTATTTCAGTGGCTATTTCAATTAATTTCGAGTTATCAACAGCCATCATAGAGGCCACAGGATTTACAGCTGCAACTTCCACTTTTCCATTGTCCAGCTCTTGTACAATAACATTGCAAGGTAACATGGTTCCTATTTTATTTTCAACCTGAAGAGCTTCATAGGCTTTAGCAGGGCTGCAGGCACCCAGGATTTTATACTTTCTGAAGTCAATGTCTAACTTTTCTTTTAATTGTTCGTGGATTTTGATTTCTGACAATACGCCAAAACCCTCTTTTTTTAGTTCTTCGGTAACTTTATCGACGGCTTCGTCGAAAGTATACTCAGTTGTTTTTTCAATGTAATACTTCATGATAATCTGTTTTTTAATTCAATAATTTGATTCTGTTCCGGCATTCCTACCGAAACTACTTTATGATCCACAACTAAAAGTGGAGATGTTTTTAATTTATACGTTTCAATTAACTCCGGATGATCCTCGAAGTACAATAATTGATATTGCAATCCTGCATCCTGCAATTGTTTTTCAAGTTCTGGCCGATGTGAGCATGTTTTGGTAGCTATTATTCTAATATTCATTTTAAATTGTTTTTTCGTTCTTCAAACTCCTGTTTATCAATTTCGCCTCGGGCGTAACGCTCTTTCAAAATATCAAGCGCCGATTTATTACCTAATCGCGTGTTAGAATGGTTGGTTTGGTTTATCACTTTCACAACCATCCAAACGATAATCACCATAACAATGACCCCGATGATCCACCACCATCCCATTCCATATCCCATTCCCCAACCGTGTTCACCAAATCTGTGCATCATAATTTACTCCTTTTCTTTTATTGGTTATTTTTATTTTTCATCTTTTCGCCATGGTCATGGTCCATCATTCCATCGCGTTTTTGCATCATACCGCTTTTTTCCGGATTCATCATACCACCCTCCTGTTGCATCATCCTATTGTTTAACACTTCCTGTTGATCGTTGTTCAATACAGATTTCATTTTTCCGGCGGTTTCATAAGCGGCCACACCTATGTTTATTTTGGTATCGGCACACTCTTGCATCTGTTTTCTTATCTGGTTTGCAGGAGCCATTTCATCCAACAGACTTTTCAACTTCACTTGCTTATTCTTTAACTCTAATTGGAAATCAACTTGCTGTTTTTTAAAGCCGGCTTGCAGGTCATTCAGTTGCTTCATCTGATTTTCGTTCAGTGATAACTGCTGCTGCATGTTGGGTAGTTGGTTTACCATCATCATGTACTTTTCCATGGGCATGTTTTGGTTCATCATGTCCTGCATCATTCCTTTTTTTTGCATTGTCATGCTTTGTTTTTGATCTTGTTTGTTGTTATGATTATGGTTGTGACTTGTTTGAGCGTCTACCATATACCCTGCCATTAGAAAGAGGGCTGTTGCGATAATTATTAACTTTTTCATATTCATTAATTTTAATTGTTTATAAAAAGTTCGGTTATTAAACTCCACAAAATATTTTCTGTTTCATCTTACTGAACTTTACATAAAACAAAGATACAACAGACATCTTCTTAATGTGTTACATAATTCGTTGAATGATTTACATGATTTATAGTTATCTATAGATCATGGATTGGTTTGCGATTTTGTTCCCTGAGGTTTTTGAAATAAGTGGGTGTAAACCCGGTTATTTTTTTAAATTGCCCCGATAAGTGTGCTACACTGCTATATCCCATTTCATAAGCAATCTCACTCAATGTCTTTTCATCATAAACCAAAAGTTCTTTTACCCGCTCTATTTTCAGATTTATCATGTATTTTTCGATAGTAGTACCTTCCACCGAGGAAAAAAGCGAACTTAGGTAGGGATAAACCAAGTTGAGTTTGCCGGTAAGGTAATCCGAAAAATTCATATTATTTTCCCCTGAATGGTGGTACACATAATCTATGGTAATAGTTTTAATTGTTTCGATTAATTTTCTCTTTGAATCGTCAATGATTTCAAACCCCATACTTTTCAAGCTTTCATTCAACTGTTCTAATTCGTCAGGACTGACTTTATCAGCAGTTTTAACTTTACCCAACTGTATATTTTCCGTTTTTATTCCGGCTTTTTCAAAAATTTGCGAAACAGCCATATTGCAGCGGTTGCATACCATGTTTTTAATGCTTATATCCATGATTCATTTTTTAGAAAGTCAATTATGAACAAATTCCGATAAGTATATTAAAGGTTGTCAGTGCGGACTCAATTATATCTGTCTTATTCCTTTAATATTCTCAAATAATCGAGCAAAGTTTTTTTCTTCTCTTTTGATAAACGAGCCTCGCGATGAATGAAAGTATAGGCAGGCAGTGGCATTTTGTCATCTTCAATTTGGCTTATCATCGAAGTTAATTTGCTTTGTTGTCTTCTGCCTGAATAGAAGCCAAATTCACTCAAATTTAGTACTTCTTTTCCTTTGTTGATATGGTCTTCCAAAAGCCACCCAACGGGTTGCACTTTGCTGTACCACGGATAGTCAGTGTTATTGCTATGGCAATTGTAGCACGAAGTTCGGAGAATTTGTGCTACTTGTTCCGGAGTCTCATATGTTTTCACAAAATCGGTTGATGAGACGGTTGTACTATGGTTGGTCTCGGGGCGAAAAAATTGCAATCCCACCAAGACAACCAATAGCACTAAGCCTGTGATT
>Ga0265294_10000619_pt1 | contig 47576 bp, 35 predicted proteins | sample MunlanPumphouse3_FD_192504 | JGI IMG/M metagenome (GOLD analysis project Ga0265294, IMG submission 192504) | Groundwater microbial communities from a municipal landfill in Southern Ontario, Canada - Pumphouse #3 | ecosystem: Environmental > Aquatic > Deep subsurface > Groundwater | place...
TACTATGTTGTACACTCATATGTTGTTACAAGAAAGCTCAAATGCCGATCCGCTTGCATCTGATTACCCGACGATCGAAAACATAAGAACCAAATTGAGTGAGATCAAATCATTGATGAAAGAAACGGATATCCTCATTGTCTATTACGCGGGGCATGGCGTTGATGGCTCAGGAGACCTGGTCGTTAATCCTACCGCCTTTCCTAATAACTCTGCTATTTATCCCATCGATTCGTTCGTTGCAGATATAAAAGAAATAAAAGGATCAAAGGTCTTGATCATGGATTCATGCTACAGTGGGAATTCGGTAACCGAATATCCTGATATTGAGGATAATATCGTCCAACTACGTGAGTCATACGATCCTTCGCTCTTTGTCATATCCGCATCGACTAAGAATCAAAAATCATATGAATTAGATTCATATACAAATCATGTCCATGGGAAGTTTACTTACAGTCTGCTAGAAGCTTTGGGTTGGAACCATAATCACACCGATGAAGTAAAAGTCGATGGGGAAATCACCACGGTAGCGGGAACACTAGGATCTTTACATAGCATGCCTGCCATGAAAAACGGCAAGATTACTATCAGGAGTTTGTTTGACAACACACGGAGGATTCTTTTTAAACTAGATTATGGCAAACAGCTTCCGCAAACAGGTGACGGCCCGATTGATATGGTGTTATTCGGTCGTTAGTCACTATCTACGAGATGTTGTTTTTCTTTATCTCATCGATTTCATCACGTAACAACGCTGCCTGTTCGAATTCGAGATTCTTCGCATGCTCAAGCATTTCACGCTCAAGATCATGAATATACTTCTTTCTATCGGAGGCAACGAGCAGATTGTACTTGCTTCTGAGTACTTTGATATCATCCTTCTGGATTTCCTGCTTATCTTGCTTCTCACGGGTTATGATATCTTGTATTGCTTTCACTATCGTCTTTGGAGTGATACCGTGCTCCGTATTGAATGCTTCCTGAATAGAACGTCTTCTGTTTGTCTCGCTGATAGCTTCAGTCATCGCATCGCTCATTCGATCGGCATACATTATTACCCTTCCGTCCACATTCCTTGCGGCTCTTCCAATCGTTTGGATAAGACTGGTGGCCGAGCGTAAGAAACCAATCTTATCGGCATCCAATATTGCGATGAGCGAGACTTCCGGCAGATCAAGACCTTCCCGCAATAAGTTGATTCCCACCAGCACATCATACGTCCCAAGGCGCAAATCACGTAACAATTCGACACGTTCGATGGTCTCGATCTCTGAATGAAGATACCTGACCCGCAATCCTAGGTTCGCCAGATAATCACTGAGATCTTCGGCCATCCGCTTGGTCAATGTCGTTACTAACACTCGTTCATGTTTTGCGATGGTAGTACGAATCTCACCATACAGATCTTCCATCTGCCCGACAGTCGGTCTGACTTCCACTATCGGATCCAGTAATCCTGTCGGACGGATTACCTGTTCGACAACTTGTGCCGATTCCGTAATTTCCCTTTTGCCAGGAGTAGCGGAAACATAAATCCTTTGTCCACAGGTTTTATCAAATTCATCATATTTCAATGGTCGGTTATCTAAAGCAGAAGGCAACCTAAATCCATAATTTACCAAATTCAGCTTTCTGCTTCGGTCCCCTTCGTACATGGCTCCGATCTGAGGTAACGTGACATGGGATTCATCGATAAAGGTTAAAAATCCTTCGGGGAAATAATTGAGTAACACCGGAGGAGCTTCTCCTGGCATCCTATTTCCCAATGGTCTCGAATAGTTTTCGATTCCCGAGCAATATCCTAATTCCTGTAACATCTCCACATCATACTCGACACGGGTCTTGATACGTTCCGCTTCAAGTAATTTCCCTTGGGAAAGGAAAAACTCATGTTGCCGGCTCATTTCTTCCTTGATCCGATCGATAGCGGTACGGATTTGTTCGGGTGGCATGACGAACTGCTTCGCCGGATATAATGTGAAGGATTGTTCAATCGATAATGTATTGCCTGATACTGGATCAAACCAAGTGATGCTTTCGATTTCATCCCAGGAAATAGTGATTCTCACCGCTGTTTCCATATATGAAGGGCAGATTTCCAATACGTCACCCCGCAATCTGAATGATCCGCGTTGCAGTATCACATCGTTACGGTCATATTGCATCCTGACAAGCTGTTCGATGTCTTCCTTATGATCAAATGTATTACCGACAGTAAATGTTTTTACCATATCCTTAAGCGACATAGGATTGCCTAACCCAAAGATACATGAGACTGTCGCCACGATGATGACATCGCGGCGTTCCATCAGGGCAAAAGAGGCAAAGAGCCGCAATCTATCGATTTCTTCGTTGATATCAGCATCTTTTTCGATATAAAGGTCTTTACCCGGGACATATGCTTCTGGTTGGTAATAATCGTATGTGGATACAAAATACCCGACAGCATTATCGGGAAAGAATGATTTAAATTCCCTGAATAACTGGGCGGCCAATGTTTTGTTATGCGATAGGATCAACGTCGGTCGTTGGACTTTTTCGATGATCTTTGCCATCGTAAAAGTTTTTCCTGATCCGGTTACGCCTTTTAATGTTTGCCGTTCAAATCCTGATTCGATTCCCGCTGCCAACAATTCTATCGCATCAGCTTGGTCCCCTGCAGGTTCATAATCGGCAGCGACTTTAAATAATTGCTCGTTCATCTTACAGCCCATTCCACTGTTTCTGGTCGTTGTACCAATTCGATTTTCAGTGTCTTTCGCTCACCTTTTCGCACGACTTCGACATCGACGATCTCTTGGGGGTGTGTATTCTTTAAAGCAGCATATAAATCAGAATAATCAGAGATGCCTTGATTATTTACCTTGACGATAATATCCCCGCCAAGGTGAATAACCGATGCACCATACTGGACTCGTTGGGTTCCTCCTCGTAATCCGCCTTTTTCAGCTTTCCCGCCACTTTGAACCTCTGATACCAGAATACCTTGTGAAACACTCAACGAGGCATATTCGATTATGCTCGCATCCAGTTGCACCATCCGGATATCAAACCATCCCCTTACGACTTTACCAAACCGAATCAAATCTGGAATCACCGATATTGCCGTATCAACCGGAATCGCAAACCCGATTCCTTGAGATCCTCCGCTCGTCGTATGAATCGTCGTACAAATCCCCACCATTTCACCACGCCCGTTAAGTAATGGTCCTCCGGAATTACCTGGATTGATCGCAGCATCGGTTTGGATCATTCCATTGATCACCGTATTTGTCTCTGTTCTTACAGGACGGCCCAATCCGGAAATAGTACCTATGGTCATTGTACGGTCATAGCCGAATGGATTGCCGATCGCAACAACTTTTTGACCAACTTTAAGCGTGGTTGATGTACCGAATTTTATTGGTTCCAATTCCACATCCTTTTCCAAATCGATCTTCAAGACGGCCAAATCGTTCTCAAGATCAACCCCGATCAATCGAGCCTGATAGATCGACCCATCATAGAGTCGTACAGTCAGACTCGTAGCATCAGAAATCACATGGGCATTGGTCAACACATAACCATCAGCGGATATCACGATTCCCGACCCGGTACCTTGCTGTGGCAATACTTCGAGTAATGTGTTTGGGTTTGATTGGCTAACGGTGGTAATATGGACGACACTCTTATTTGCCATCTCATAAATCTTGATGTTTTGCATTTCATCGGCACTATAAGAATAACTACTCATATCGCCTTCGAACAACGCGATCCCGTCATCACCATAAAAAATATTATTTACCTTGATTCCGGCTAAATCGAGTAGGCCTACTTCACCTTCCCTTTCAAGAACTCTTTCAAGAGCTGCCCGCTCAACAGCATGCTGCTGTTTTCTTTGTAGGGATCTAGTCCAGATGAATATACCTGAGAATACGCCGGTTGCGATGACTACGAGAAGCACTACCTTCAAAAAGCGCAGGAAAGGATGCGTTTTCATGTTCATACTCTACCGTGTTACCAAGATGATGTACAGCATCAACAAGTAGCAAATTCCAATGTGACTTTCCAAGATCCTCTTTTAAATAAAATGAAGGACCAGATTGCTACAAGGATATTGCTTAATGCCATTCCCAACCATATGCCTTGAGTACCCAAGCCAAAAGCGAGAGGGAGAATATAAGAAAAGGGAACTCTTAATCCCCACAGCCGCACAAGGTTCATCGTCATAACAGGTTTGGTCTTGCCACCTGCTTGAAATGCCCCGCAAACAACCGTATAAAGAGCAAAAAATACTACGGAGATCGTGGTAAAACGGAACATTTGGACTCCGTATGAAACCACTTCGGGATCATCAACGAAGAATCTGACCAGATAGTCTCCGAATGTGAAGACCAAAGCCATTCCGATACTGATGAAAATTCCTATGGTCCATAATCCTGTCCTGATCACTTGCTCAGCCTGACCATGTTCGCGTTGTCCTAATTTACGCCCGGCAAGAACAGCACATCCTTGGCTAATTCCCTGAGCCGGCATATTAAACAAAGAAGTGACTCTGTTGCCAACTCCGAAAGCTGCTATCACCGCCGAACCGAAACTATTCACCACCCCTTGGATGACCGCAAATCCCAATGACGATAATGCTTGTCCAATCGATGCGGGAAGCCCGATCTTGAGCAATAGTCCGACTGTCTTTCTTTCCGGTCGCATCAAACGGCCTTTTACCTGAACTCCCTTTCGACCGCTAAAAAGAATGAAGAGAGAGACTGTGCACGAGATAGCACGAGCGATGTTCGTCGCTATTGCCGCTCCGGCCACATCCATCGCAGGAATCGGACCGAACCCGAATATCAATATCGGATCAAGAATCACATTTAACACTACTGCGGTGGTTTGGACATATAGAGGAGTAACCGAGTCGCCCATTCCTTGCAATGTCCCGCGGAGCACCATATCCACAAAGAAGAACGGCATTCCCAAGAATGTAATAGCCATATACTGGCTCGCATACGTAAATGTAAGTCCTTCTGGAACTTGTAAAAGACGAAGCAACGGGACAGTTAGAGTAGTTCCTAAAAGTAACACCACAATCGACATGAACATGTTCAACGTCAATACTTGAGAGGCAAGAAAATCAACTCGCTTACGATTTGTCCGATCGGCACCATGAGCCTGTGCGATCATCGTTGTTCCAGCGATAGAGAATCCAACCCCGAAAACAATTATGAAGTTGGAGATATTCATGGTTATCGAAGGTGCGGAAATCGCTTCTTTGCCTAATTTCCCAAGATAATAGGCATCCACCAAATTATAAAGTGTTTGGAGGAGGTTTGATGCCATTATAGGTAATGAAACCTTCATCAATTGTGAGAAAATAGACTTATTAGGTTGAAGTTTCATACTTTTATCAGCATACTCTCTTACCCTATAAAAGTCATCTACCTTTACGAAATCTATGTTCTAATCAGATGAAGAATCATTGGTTGACTACCTTTGCCGACACCACCGTAATATGCTACAATCGGCACATTGCTGTACAACCCCCTTTGGAAGGGGTGGAGGTGTGAGATGGAACCGGTAGTTGAACTGAAAGAAGAGCGAAGCATGAATTTTCTTGAGAGGATCATCGAAGATGACCTGGCGAATAATCGTGTACCGGACAATACGATTGTTACCCGATTCCCACCCGAACCAAACGGATACCTGCATATCGGACATGCAAAAGCTATTTGTATCAATTTCGGCATGGCTGAAAAATATAATGGACGGTGTCATCTCAGAATGGACGATACAAATCCAGAGAAAGAGGAACAAGAGTACATCAATGCGATTCAAGACGACATTCATTGGCTTGGATTTGATTGGAATGATTATTTTTATCATGCCTCCGATTACTATCAGACACTCTATGAAATCGCATTAAATCTGATTAAAGACGGTAAAGCGTACGTGGATAGCCTTTCAGCGGAACAGATGAAAGAATACAGGGGGACGCTTACCGAACCGGGGAAGGAAAGTCCTGATCGAAATCGGCCGATAGAGGATAACTTAAGGCTTTTTGAAGAGATGCGCCAAGGCAAGCATGCTGAAGGTTCTTTGATACTCAGGGCAAAGCTTGATATGGCGAGTCCTAACATCAATATGCGTGATCCCGCCCTTTATAGAATTAAATTTGCCACTCATCCAAGAACGGGAGATACATGGTGTATTTATCCGATGTATGATTATACGCACCCTATCAGTGACGCGATCGAAGGGATAACGCATTCAATGTGTTCTTTGGAATTTGAAGATCACAGGCCTGTATATGATTGGGCGACCAGTATCGATGGAATCGATCATACTCCGCATCAATATGAATTTGCTCGTTTGAATATTACTCACTTCGTGTTGAGCAAGCGAAAATTACTTCATCTGGTCAAGCACCGATTAGTCCTTGGATGGGATGATCCAAGAATGCCTACTCTCTGTGGCATGCGTCGCCGAGGCTACAGTCCCGAATCGATAAGAGACTTTATCAGTAGAGTCGGAGTCGCTAAAGTTGAGAGCGTTGTCGATTACAATCTGCTCGAGTTCTGCGTCCGGGAAGATTTGAATAAGCGTGCCCAACGGGTCATGGCCGTCCTCGATCCATTACTGGTGGTGATTACGAACTATCCTAAAGATAAGGTCGAATGGCTCGATGCCGAGAACAATCCTGAAAATCCACAAGGAGGAACACGGCTGATTCCATTCTCCGGTGAAATCTATATCGAGAAAGAAGATTTCATGGAAGTACCCGTAAAAGGTTATCATAGATTATACCCAGGCAATGAAATAAGACTGAAACACGCCTATTACATCACATGTAATGAAGTAATCAAAGATGATCAAGGTAACGTCGTTGAAGTACGCTGTACGTATGATCCTGAATCTAAAGGCGGTACGACGCCCGACCAGAGAAAAGTTAAAGGAACAAGCCATTGGGTCAGTGTACCGCAGGCCATCGATTGTGAAGTCCGCCAGTATGACAAGCTCTTTTTAACAGAAGATCCGGGAGTTTCTACCGGAAACTATCTAGATGATTTGAATCACGAATCGCTGGTAGTGCTTTCACATGTGAAATGCGAACCTTCATTGAAGGATGCACAACCGGGTGAATATCTCCAATTCATCCGTAATGGATACTACATGGCAGATTCGAAGGATCATAGTGTCGAACATCCGGTATTTAATAGGACCGTGACACTTAAGGATTCGTGGTCAAAGAAGATGAAGAAGATACACCAATAGGAATCTTCTTGAGATGGGGTGCAATCGTTATGACAAAGATGTTTTTCGATACGCACATGCACGCAATGAATCTCGTTCATCCTGATTTTGTATCTTTCGTAGATTCTGTTGCAAACGGATTTGCTGAATTTGTCGTAAGCGGAAGCTTGTCCCCGGGATATCTATTGACTCCTGCCAACCGTGGGCAACAAGGCCTCATCACGGTCATGAATCTATTTAACGTCTTCGAACGATCCATCGATGAGATTTTTCTTCTGATTGAAGATGATCTGTCGGGAAAATTTTTCCGTCAAGAAGAAGACCACAAGAATAAACCGTCTCACGCCATATATCCGGAGACTCCTTATATCTCGAATAACAAATTTATATTTCGTTCCCAAGCATATGACAAGTATGCATTAATCCCGTTAGTCATGGATTTCTCAAGTATTTCCAATGAATGGGGAAAAGGTTATTACACAAGGGTTTCACATGATAAGCTCTTGAGTTATGTTGAGGATACGCTTGAAGGAATGGAAAAATACAGAAAAACACGCCCTGAGGGATTGCTTGAATTCTTTCCATTCCTTGGAATAAATCCGGAAGCTCATCCGATACATTTTATCGAGTACTTGTTGGATACATATATCAGGAAAAATCGTTCTTACCCTTATAGGATTCGCAAAAGGGATGAGAAACGTCAATTTTGGGGAGTAAAACTATACCCTCCGCTCGGAATGGATCCTTGGCCAAAAACTGACAAGATCAAGCTGAGCAAAGTCGAATACATCTACTCATTCTGTGAAGCCTACGATATTCCCATCATAACCCATTGCGATGATCAGGGGTTCAGGGGAGTAACTGCAAAACTAGCCCAAAAATTCACTGATCCAGCATCATGGCGCATCGTATTGGAACAATATCCGCAACTGCGTATTGATTTTGCCCACTATGGGAAACAATACAAACCTATGGTGAAACCTTCGTTAAAGAAATTATTGGAAAATTCTATTGTAAACGAACCCTGGTTTAATGAAATAATTTCGTTAATGGACACATACGAGCATGTGTATGCTGATTTTTCTTTTACCGGGGCAGATCACAAATTTTATGAACAATTGAAAACATTCATCGAAGGACAAGGGAACGCTCCACTATCAAATAAAATATTGCACAGATCGATGTTCGGGAGTGATTTTTCTGTTAACCTTTCGAAGGTGGAATCTTACACAAATTACATGAGAATTTTTGAGACTTCTCCATTTTCTGATGACGCTGTTGAATTGTTCGGGAATAAGAATCCACTAGAATTCTTGGGCTTGAAGCGTACCAAATGAACATGTCGCCCTTCTCGACAATGGGCGACATGTCATATCAGGAAACGTTGTTAATCTTTTTTCTCGTTCTTGTCTACATCATCCAGCCAGAAGGGTCGTTCATCCTTCCCTCGCGTTCTGGTCGGCTTGAACTGATCGAACCCATAAGGTTTTGGTCCGCCGCGCCTTTCTGATCCGCGCTCTTGGCGATTCTGGTCAGCATTGCGGGACCCTTCATCACGTCGGTCAAATCTCCTGCGTTCATCACCGTAAGGTCTTGAAGGCCTGTCCTGATTTGAACGATCTTCATATCTGCTTGGCCTTCTTTCATTGCCAAAGGACCTTTGACCGGGATTTTCATTCTCACCAAATCTTCGCGGTGGTCGTTCACGATCCCATGACGGACGATCGTCAAATCTTCGAGGACGCTCTTCAAATCTTCTGTCATCATCGAATCTTCGTGGTGCCTGGTCGCGGTTTTGTGGTGGCCGATCGTCAAATCTTCGAGGACGTCCTTCGGATCTTCTATCATCGTCAAACCTTCTCGGGGCACGATCTTGTGAAGGGCGATCATCAAATCTTCGAGGACGCTCTTCAAATCTTCTGTCATCATCGAATCTTCGTGGCGGCCGCTCACGATTCCATGAAGGTTTTGCGTCAGATCTATATGATGGTCTTCTTTCCGAACGGTTGTCGTCAAAGCGACTTGGTCCCTGATCACGATCTCTGGGCGATCGATCTCCGAACTGTGAGCGTCTTTCATCGAATCGTCTTTGAGGTCTGTCTTGATTCCATCTGGGTTGCTCATCATTTCTTCGGGGAGGTCGTCTGTCGTCATCGTAACGTCGAGGTGACCTGCTGTCAGAACGTCTGTCGTCTTCGTAACGTCGAGGTGGCCTGCTGTCAGAACGTCTGTCGTCTTCGTAACGTCGAGGTGGCCTGCTGTCAGAACGTCTGTCGTCTTCGTAACGTCTCGGACCTCTGTCCCGGTCAAATGGACGGGAACTTCTGCGATCATCATCAAATCTTCGACCTTCAGGTGTTCTGGGTCGGTCAGGATTGTCATCACGTTGTCTGGAGTATTGACGTTCTTCTTTTTTCTGATAATTTGAATCACCTTCGTTTGAGTGTCTTCTCTCATATCGACGGTCAGCTGCATTCCCTTTGGTGTTTTTCTTAGGCATAGTGTCTTCCATCTCCGTTTCTTCCGGATTCAGAACTAACATCTCGGCTTCATCTTCATCTAGGTCTACTTCGTCTTCATCCCAATTCAAAACCAATTCGTCATCTTCTTCATCATGCGAATCGTTTTCCACAATCTCTTTTTCTTCTGCTTCTTCAGCAGCCGTAATAATGTTTGCATCTTCTTCCCGCTGGTCAGCGCTTTCCGACCCAACAGGTTCTACTGGTTCCAACATCTCTTGTGGGACCTTTATCTCTTCTACTTTTTCCAACATCCAACTCCTTAGGGAATGTCTTTTCCTTGAGAATCCAGGGGCCGCGATATCCCTTGTGATCTCCTTAATCTCATATCCATGGATTTTCCTCGTATTAAAATCAAACGTGCCGAGATTCGTTGAAAATAATAACAATCCACCTTCTGTTAACAAATTATTGATGAGCATGATGTATTTGATGTAATCGCGTTGCACATCAAAATCATGCTTCATCTTCCTACTGTTTGAGAAAGAAGGGGGATCCAATATCACCAAGTGAAATCGTCTGCCCTTCTTGCTCGCTTCAACCAAAAAATCATATGCATCCATCGTGATGCAGGAATACGAAGGTCCTTCAAACCCGTTCAATGCCAGATTTTTCTTGCACCATTCGGAATAGGTGCTTGATAGATCAATCGAAGTCACACTCTTTGCGCCACCAACGGCAGCATATACTGAAAATGAACCGGTATAAGAAAATAAATTCAGGACATCAAGGCCTAGGCTCATTTCCTTCACCATGCTTCTTGTAATCGCATGGTCAAGAAACAGACCGGTGTCGATACGTTTTGTCAAATCTACCGCAAATGAAAGTCCTTGTTCTTTCACAACAAGATCTAAGGACGAATCATTTTGGACTTCATGTTGAGACCGGCCTTCTCTCTTTTTCCTCTCATGGAAAATAACCTTATCCGGCTCGACATACAACATTCTCGCACACATATCGCAGATGAGACTTTTCTGTCCCTCGGTAAAGCCACCGTCAGAATAATCAGTAATTCGGGCATAATGGCCATACAGATCAACTGAAATAGGTAATTCGGCAATGTTAAGATCATATACTCTCATTACATCTGTATCGTTGTTCTTCATCAACCTGCGCATCTGTAGTGCATTGCGCTTCAATAACTTACTAAAATCCTTACGTATGTAGTCTTCCATTGCCTTTACGATTGCCTTTCACGGCCGGAGTATATATGATAAGATAAAAAAAAGATAGACAAGAGGATAGAAGATGGATGACGAAGCCCAACAATTCTTGAGTTCGCTTGAAGCAAAATATGGTGGACCCGTAGGATATCGGACCTATAGCACTTGGTTTGCATCAAATGACGGAGTCGTGCGGGAATTCGGTGTGTTTTTATTCCTCATCGGCTCTACTTTTCATTTCGAAGATTTTGAACGCAAGCCTTCGCTGTTCGGATTTCCATTGAAGACGTCTAAGAAAGCACCTCCGTATGTGAAGTATGAGCAAAGTTTCTCAAGCAGCGATGTAAAATCAGTGATCGCCGTTGCGAAATCAATGGCGCTTTCATGTGCATATGGCGATGTGAGACAAGAAGATATCAAAGAAGCAAATCGCTTTGTCAGGATGTTTCGTCCGATCGTATTTAAGGTAGAGTTGCTAGACGGTACCGTGTATTTCTTTGAATTGATCGATCACAAGAAGTTTGTCAAAGAATTGGAGGAGTCGAAACATGGGAGCATTTAAAGCGTATGATATTCGAGGGATTTTTGGCAAAGATTTGACTACCGAGCTTGTTTATAAAATTGGTTATCATCTTCCTAATCTTCTTCAATGCGATCACATTATTGTTGGTCGTGATGTTCGCCTCAGCAGCGATAAGATGTTTGATGCTTTGAGTAGCGGAATAACCGATGCGGGGTGCGATGTCTGGAATATCGGACTTGCCACCACTCCGATGGTGTATTTCGCGACAGTCCTGCTCAATGCTGGCGGATCGGTACAGATTACTGCAAGTCATAATCCTCCTGAATACAATGGGTTGAAGATTTCAAAGACAAAAGCTTTGCCAGTCGGAGAGAATTCGGGGTTAAAGGAATTGGAACGGATGGTCGGCACTTCAGAAATCGTTGTTGCGAGCAAGAAGGGAAGAATCATCGATAAAGGAGTTAAATTCGAGTACCTTTCGTTCTTGCGCCAGTATGTTCCCAATCTAAACGATCTATCGTTAAGTATCGACTTATCTCATGGCATGGCAAATCTATTGGTAAAAGACTTATTAGGTGATAGCCACCATTACCTTTATGATCATTTTGACGGAACATTCCCCGCACACGAACCGAATCCGCTTGTGGAAGAAAACTGCGAGGACATCAAGAATGCAGTATTGAAAAATCATAGCGATGTCGGAGTGATTTTTGATGGAGATGCTGATAGAGTCATGTTCATTGATGAACGCGGACGCTTTATCCAACCCGATTATATCACAGCTGTGCTTGGAACCTACTTCCTTAAAAATGAAAAAGGCAATGTACTTCAAGATATCAGGACGAGTCGGTCTACTACCGAGTATCTTGAAAAACTTGGAGCCGAGGTGGTTACTTGGAGAGTCGGACACGCTTTCGCAAAAGTCAAATTGCGGGAAATCGATGGAATATTCGGCGGAGAATTGGCAGGCCATTATTATTTCAGAGACTTCTTTTATTGTGATTCAGGTATTCTTGCTTCACTGATTGTGCTTCAGGTTGTTGCGGATCTCAAGAAGCAAGGGAAAACTTTTTCAACATTAATCGATGAAATAGTAACCTACGCAAATAGTGGAGAGATCAATTTTAAGCTCGATAAGAAAGATGATGCCGTAAAAGCTCTCTATGACGAATATGTAAAGAACGACAAACCCACAGCAGTGATGGATTTTGATGGATATAGGGTTGAATTTCCGACTTGGTGGTTCAATGTGAGAAAATCAAATACGGAACCATACCTACGATTGGTTGTCGAAGCACGAACAAAAAAAGAGTTGGATGAAAAAGTGTCTCGGCTTTCGACTACGATCACATCCTTTACTTGATGATTAGGAGCCAGATGAAATGAGAGTGCTATTGTTTGGCGGGGCAGGCTATATCGGTACCCATGTAGCGTTGAGTTTTCTTGAACGAGGGGATACTGTCGGAATTTTTGATAATCTTTCTTCCGGATTGCGTTCGAATGTAAGTGAAAAAGCAGTATTTTTCGAAGGTTCGATACTTGACCGCAATAAAGTGGGGGAAGCTCTTTCGGCAGGATGGGATGTCGTTGTCCACCTGGCAGCATTCAAAGCCGCCGGTGAATCAATGATCCTTCCTGATAAATACGCTGAAAACAACATCGCTGGATCATTGATTCTGATGAGCGAATGCGTAAGGCATGAAGTCAACAATTTCATCCTTTCATCTTCGGCGGCCGTATATGGGGAACCTGCATATTTACCGATAGACGAACTCCATCCCTGTAATCCGGAGAATTATTATGGATATACAAAATTAGCAATCGAAGAAAATCTAAATTGGTATTCCAAATTAAAAGACTTGAAGTATGTCTCTCTCAGGTATTTCAACGCTGCCGGTTATGATCCTGATGGCAGGATGACCGGTTTAGAAAAAAATCCCGCCAACCTGATTCCGGTCGTGATGGAAACTGCAATTGGAAAGCGTCCGAACATATTGGTGTTCGGTTCGGACTACCCTACTGTTGACGGAACGGGGGTCCGGGATTATGTACATGTGAGCGATCTTGCTGACGGGCATGTCAGGGCAGCTGATTACTTGATGGCTGAAAAAGATTCGCTCATCGTGAACTTGGGTAGTGAACATGGATTAAGCGTGATGCAAATCATCGAAACAGCGAGAACAATTTCTGGCAGGCCTATTCCTGCTGAAATTGTTGCACGAAGGCCGGGAGATCCTGCAAAACTGATCGCATCTTCATCAAAAGCTAAATCCACCTTAGGATGGAAGGCAAAATTCTCTGATGTCGAAACAATTGTCGAATCCACATGGAAGGTATATCGGAGTCAAGCCATCAAAAGTGGAAGAACTCTTTGAAACATATTGACAGAACCGGCACAATCGATTAGATTTCGATTTGATTGCGAGAGCATTCCCCTGTAGCTCAGTCGGTAGAGCAGGTGGCTGTTAACCACCCTGTCGGCGGTTCAAGTCCGTCCGGGGGAGCAAAGCAATACGAGCCAATTCTTCATCAAGAATTGGCTCTTTTCTTTACATATCAACAAATCTGCGAAACTTCTTTCAGCTATGCAAAACAGTCTTTTCATGTTATTCAAGTCTTTGCTGTTTGTTGCAGTAACCAAGAAGAAAAAAATAAGAAAAGTGAATCCACTTATTGCTAAGATGAGCCAATACTTGCTATTGAGTTGGATCTAGCCAACAACCACTCCAGAGAAAATTAAGCTTCCATCCATGAGGCAGTTCTTCCGTGAGAATGCGAACATTTTCATATATTGAGAACAAATTCTGACTGAAAAACAAATAAAGCTTTAATTCAGAGGAAAAGACCATTAGTATCATAGACATGCAAAAGAAGATTTTTTTATGGTTTGTACTCATCGTAGTACTTCCTAGCGGGATTATCTATTTTGTAATGAATCATTTACTCATCAGATATGTGATCAACCAACAGATTGAAACAAATAATCAACTCATCCGAGAGATGCGTAAGAATCTCGATACAAAACTGCTTCATTACCAACAGCTTACCATGCAGTTTTATTTGAATGATGAAGCGATGGCAGAAATTGATTCCGCCCTTCCTGTTCTGGAATGCAAAGCAATACAAACTATGTTGGATGGGTTTGTCAATTCGAATCGATTGATCGCTTCCGCATACCTTGTGATGGAAAAGGGAATTGTCTCCAGCGGTACGGGTATCCAACATATCGAACTGATCAATGACACTATTCAACCGATTCTCACACGACTGGAAGGAAGAATTTATTGGACTCAGACCTATCCGATGGTATCGAATTTCGGCCTTGAGGATACATTTTTCTTCGGGGGGAGACATATCAGAAAGAATCAAAAGCCCATCGCAACCCTTTTGCTTGGATTCAACAGCCAATTCTTTGATGATTTTTTCCAATATACCCCATTTACTGAAAACCAAACGATCATGCTTACTAATTCCCAAGGATACACTATCGCTTCGAACCAGATTGAGAAGCCGCTCGCAAATTTGGTTTCTACACCTTCTAGTGTTGAAAATGGCAAATACGTGACCCTTACATCAAATTCAAGTGCTAGCGATTGGACGATATCACTCACTTTGGACACCCATGAGATTTCACGGGAACTGACCTACTTGAGGGATATGTTCAACCTTAGCGCAATATTGTACATTATTTTTTTCCTCATGATCAGTTTGCTCATTTCCCGACGACTTACAAAACCCATACAAGCTCTTACGGGTGCTGTTAAGAAAGTGGGTGAAGGAATCATAGATGTCCAGGTGGATATCGACCATATAGATGAGATAAAACAATTATCCATCGGATTCAATGCAATGACCGATCGGATTCAAAAATTACTCGAAGAAGTGAAACATGAAGAAGAAAATAAACGGAAAGCCTATATGCAGACGCTACAACTTCAGTTGACTCCTCACTTATTATATAATTCATTAAACACGATTCGTTGGATGGCTCAGATAAACGGTCAAGAAAACATTAAAGACATCACACGAGCATTGACACGTTATTTACGAAGTCTTTCTGACATTGAAAGCGAATACATTTCTTTACGCAAAGAACTACAGCTGGTTGAAGATTATGCTGTGATTCAGAGATTCCGCTATTCTGATTTCACTATTGTCCAGCGGGTTTCTGACGATCTGTTGAACTGCCAGATTCACAAACTCATGGTAGTAAATCTTGTCGAGAATAGCATAATCCATGGGATTGCCGATCTTGCAGAACGGGGAGTGATAACTATTAGCGCTACGTCTGATTCAGAAACGCTATTCATTACGGTTGCGGATAATGGTATCGGAATACCAAACCATATATCACGTTCGCTCGCGGTACTAGGTGAGGATGGTTCACATCACATCGATTCTAAAGATAGCCATACAGGATTACGCAATATCCAAGATCGCTTAACACTTCATCACGGGTTAAATTATTCGCTAATAGTTACATCAGAGCCGGGCAAGGGATGTTCGATTACTATTCCAATGCCGATAATCTTCGAGAAAGATGATCAAATCTCACCATGAACGATCACAGCGATACATGCTGAGAATGTTCTCCAAAGGTGTTCCTGATTGGAGATTATGACATGGCGCACATATATAACGTCCGTATGTTCCTAGGACATCAATATTTTTCCTCACCTCTGTTCTCACTTGATTTGTTGTTCCAAATGGAAGAATCCGTTGATTCTCCACTGCGCCATGAAATACAACCCGATCCGAAAAAGCCTCTATTAGATGCTTCCTATCCATGTGCGGACATGTATGTTGGATAGGATTGATAATATCGATACCCAAATCGATCATACGTTTGAGAATTGGGAACGCAGCTCCATCTGAATGATAGAAAGCTCTAGCTTTATGAGCATGAATCAACTTGATTAAATCACGATAAGGTTCAAGAAATCGGGCTTCCCAGACTTCTTCACTTATAAGCAAACGATCCTGCATCCCCATATCATCCGACAAATACACAACATCAATTGCGCCATTGCATGTTCGTAAGGCTTGCTCGATATATTGTCTTTGAATCTCAAAGATTTTCCGGATAATGGCATCAGCTAATTCAGGTTCAATATATAAATCCATCAATGCTTGCTCAAATGGCCGGAGCTTGCAATAGATTTCGAACAATGATACGAAGGTCAACATTCGAGTCCATCGAGCATACTTAACACAAGAATTCTTCAATTCAGAATAATCGAACAAGGTAGGATCAGGCCAGAGATACCCCTCAATTTCATTTTTTGATCTTGCAGATGCTAGGGGGAAAAACACTACTTCCTCGTAATCCCCCCCATAAGAATGCCGAACAGTTCTACGGCCGCTTTTCCACTCATCAAAAGTTAACAGCCGATCCCGTTCATCATAAACCGGATTGCTTACCTGCGTGTACGGGGCATCCACCATCACTATTTTGTCCAATTCCAATGCGTCCCATACGGCAATTTCATCAGAAACCCCAAAATAAGTCATCAATTGATCTCTGACTTCACGCGTGTACCAGATATCAAAAGGAACTCTATCCGTAGGAGAATAATCTAATACAGCTAAAATCCGTTCTCGTGGTGTCATGGTTGTTTCCTCTTCCCTCTTCTATCCATACCGTCCGATTGTCGGCAATGCAGCATAGACTGCTAGTATGTTCTCCAATCTGGAATCTTCTTGAAACATATGAGTCGGAGAGAAAAGATACCCATTGCCATCCATCATGATTTCAAGTAAGGTTTTAACTTTCTTCAAGGTTTCTTCGATCGAACCGGAAACGACTTCTCCAGCAGTCGAGAATCCTCCATGAAAAGCCAGACGATTGCCATAGGAAGCTTTCAGATAGGCCGGGTCCATATCATGTGCTTCCGGTTGTAACGTATCCACGGCTTTAATCCCCATATCGATGAAATCGTTAAAAGCCCACGAAGAAGAACCACAACTATGGATCATTACCGGAATTCCGAATGCTGAGGCAAGATCCACAAAGCGCTTATGACGATCGCGAATTTCACGCCGATACATTTCCGAGGAAATGAGAGGACCGATTTGTGAGCCGAGATCCTCACCCATCCATATAAAATCAATTCGCCCTTTCAGTATTTCAAGGCTACGTTCCATCTGTTCAAGTTGGATAGACAATCGTCGATCGACAAGGCGCGACCAAGCCTTATTTTTATCAGCCATGGCGATATACACTTTTTCCATCGAGCACCACATCCCTGTAGTGTTCAATATGTCTCCTAGCCCCGGATTCCCATAATAAAGAGCTTTGTCAGGCCATAATCTTGACTGGTCGACGAGTGCTTCATAATTATAATCATCAGCGGACGGCATTGGCCAAGCGTCTATGATATCCTGATCCAAATCCTGTAATGGAAAATCGCAGTAGTCCCAGTATCCTCCGCTATCATTTGGTATCCATCTAGTTGTTATCCCCCATTGTGGATCAACACGGCGCCCCGGAACGGGCATATGGAGAATTCTTCCTTCATACGGTAGCTTTAATTCTCGAAAATCGACATGTAAGGCTTGCAATAAGCCTTCATCATCATGTTTCTTTAGATTAAAATGTTGTTTCAATTGCATATTGATGCCACAGTTCGCCATATAATCAATTGGAACACGATCAACGGGAAGACGATGTATTGCTCTGATCACCCTTTCCCTTGATGATAATTCTTTCATAATGCTTCATGACTCCCTGGGAATCCAGATCAACGTATGAGAGCCCGATGACAATCTCCAGTATCCAAATTTCTCTAAGGGATAAGGACGATGTGGATGCGGTGAAGAAATGTAGTCGCACCGATCTGAATCTGATTCAACATGAGCATTCTCTTCAGGCATGAAGAGCGAACCAATAGTCCCGTCGGGTATCGTAATTTTAATCGATATTTCATGATGCTCTCGTTTCCATGACAACTCAATATTACCGTATGGAGACGAAACGCTGGCTTCTGCCCAATTAATTCGCTTAAACCTGCCAGGTGCGAAACTAATTTCTTTCCAACCAGCGGCAATTGGTGAAAGGCCTGCTACAAATTGGTAGTACCACTGATCGATAGTTCCGAACATGACGTGATTATGCGAACACATCGAACCCTCACTAAGGTATTCCCAGCGTTCCCATAATGTGGTTGCTCCTTCATGTATCATATAATTCCATCCGGGGTATGAAGTCTGGGTAGCGATAGTAAAAGCTTTCTCCCACCTGCCCCATCTAGAAAGTTGTTCAAGTAAGTACCGTGTCCCATGGATTCCGGAGGACACATGGTTACCAGAAACATCTGTTACCAAATTATCAAGCGTTCCTACTAATTTTTCTGCGGTTATCTCATCAAAAAAATCCCCGGCCAATGCCAATACCTGGGAAGTTTGGTCTGGAACATCCCACGGAGTCATCGGAAGACTTTCCATATACGAACCGGTCCAATATCGACTGATAATTGAGTCTCTGATGCTGAGTGCATGCATGCGGTACGAAGAGGCATCCGAGTCTTCTCCGATTCGAGTTGCGATACGTTCCATCAATCGTACATCATGGTGTAAATACCATGTTGAGATGTACGGCAATCCTGTTTTTTTAGAAGTAATCAGTCCTGGTGCGCACCAATCACCGAATGTCCCGAGATTCTCGATTATCCCCTCTGAAGTTTGCGACATCAAAAACTCAATATATCGCCGTAAATACGGATAAGTTTTGTATAGGATATCAACATCGCCCCGGTACCAGTATAGATACCAAGCAATCGAAACAAATGCACTACCCCAAGCAGGGTCAGCACTCTTGCTCATCCAGAATTTGGGGGCCACATCAGTGATAGAGCCATCTGAATTCTGTGTGTCGCAAATATCTTGCAAAAATTTTTCATAAAATAATTGGCTTTCATAATTCAACAATACCGCTGGGGCTATGATATGGGCATCGCCCAACCAACCATGTCGTTCATCACGTTGTGGAGAATCGGTAGGGATTCCCATCATATTTGAACGGATACTCCAAAGAATTATTTCATGAACTTTCTGAATCGATGCATCAGAACAACAAAAATTACCATTTTTATTAGTCTCGGTATGGATAAATATCCCTGTAAGCGACTCGATAGATGGCACGCCAATATAACCAGTAACCAATACATATCTGAAACCATGATATGTGGTAATCGGGTGCCAAGTAGTCTCCTTGCCATCCGAGATGAACGTATCCATAGCCTTTGCGTTCCGATTTGAGGCAGGATTTAACAGACCATTTTCTGTAACATTTTCCGCAAAGAATAATGTGATTGCCGTTCCCTTTGGTTGACAAGTATGTAGTTCCACGAACCCTGAAAAATTCTGACCAAAATCATACAAAATTCCTTGAGACGTATGCGATATTTTTACAGGAATTATTCTCGATTCAACGGTTATCGGCGGTATGGCGGCTGCTTTCAACGGATATCCGTCTAAAATTTCTGCTTGCGATGAAATCATTGCACCGAATTCGATACGGCTATCGTACGTTTCACCGTTGAACAAGCTGTTTTCTTGAACAGGGCCTTGCGTGACTGACCATGAATCGTTAGACAGGATCCATTGTTGATGGCCATTCTCATATTCAACGAGTATCTGAACGATTCCTTTCGGTCTGTCGAAACCATACAGGGCAATATGTCGTCCATTACCAAGAAATATGGTGATTTCTATGGAAGTTCGGTTAAGAGCTTGAACAGAAGCTAATATTTCTTCTAGTGGCAATACATCGTAATATACACGCTTGTGGTAATCAGTTTGCGCAGGATTCAGGATCGAGCGACCGATTCTCTGTTTATCTACATACAACTGATACGTCCCGACACCTACAACGAATGCTCGCGCTCGGACTATCCTGCTCTTTGGATATTCTAACGTCGTACGAGTCATTAAATAAATACCTTTTGCATGCAAGCTTTTTTTCTTATCGATGATTTGATTAGGGACACCACTTTCCCATTGTCCTTCCAAATACCAATGTGGTTCTGGCGTACTGATCCATTGAGCTTTCCAATCATATGGTTCAAGCATTGCAGTTTCGAAACATGCGTAACGTGACCATTGGCTCCACGTACCCTCACTATTCATCGAACAGACTCTCCAACGATACAGAGAAAATGATACTAATTTTTGACCTTTATAAGTGATTCCAAATGGACGTGATTCATCCAATTGACCCGAATCCCAATACAAATCTCCATTTCGTTCGTACACTTGGATTCGACATGATACTTGTTCCCAAGTTGAAGAAATATCATCCGATAGGCACCATGAAAATCTAGGATGCGGCATATCGATCCATAAAGGGGTTTCCGATAATTCGCACCTGAGACATGTAGGGGAAAATAATTCTTTAGATGTTGATGTCCTTCGTGTCTCCATGACGGTTCACTCCTTGATTGACCCTGCAGCCAAACCGGATATGATTTGATCCGAGAATATTAAGAATACGATGATAACAGGAATTAAGGCTAAGGTCGCTGCGGCAAAAACATAGTTCCAATAAGCTAAGAAATTAGCTAAATATTGGTAGATTGCTAGCGTAAGCGTATGAAGAGATCGTTTGGCCAGGAACACTAACGGCAAATAGAAATCATTCCATATCTGTACAAAGCTAACTGTCATGACGGTAAAAATCACCGGTTTGGAAATTGGCATCATGATTTGCAGATATATTGTGAATTCTCCAGCTCCATCGATAATGGCACTCTCATGCAAGGCGGATGGCAACTCCTTAAAGAATTGGGTGAAAATAAATAATGAAAACGACATGTTGGCAGTGTAAAGCATTATCATTCCGATAAATGTATTCGTCAAAGAAAATGTTCGCATGATCACAAACAAAGGGAGGATTGCTATCTGTATAGGGAACATCAATCCTAATAAAAAATATACTTCGAGTGATTGCCTGCCTTTGAAACGGTAACGAGCAAGTCCATACGCTGTCATAGAAGAAACAAAAACAAGTGAAAGAATTGAAGCTACGGTAAGAAAAATACTATTGATGAAATTGCGATATAATGAATCCTTAATCAGAACCTGCTGATAATTCTCTATGGAAAATTCTTTGGGGAACCCAAACGTATTGAACAATAAATCATGTTTCGTCTTGAAAGATGAGATGATCATGTTGCCAATAAGAATTACTGCAATCAGGCAGTACAACGTAAGTAAGATTGTGGCAATCCATCCGCCTAGGCCTTGTTTTTTCTTATACATCTGCACCTTTAGCCTTTATATCACCGTTTGAACAAACGGCTGAATACTAATTTCTGCAATATTGCAATACACAAGATTATTGTGAACACGACAACACTGATCGCTGCCCCGAATCCCAATGCTGTCTCTCCAAAATAGGCATCACCGAAGGTATATCTGAAAAACATCAGGTTAAGAAAATCAAGTTTTCCATTTACACCGCCATTCAGCCCACCTACGATAAATGGAATATCGAATTGGGTAAGAGCAAAAATAGAGCTGAGAACAACGACATTGATGATTGAAGGTTCTAGAAATGGCAGTTCAACAAGCCAGAATCGTTGCCATACGGAAGCACCATCGATGATAGAGGCTTCGACAACATCTTGTGGGATGTTTTTCATATTGGCCAATATTATTACCATCCCTACCCCGATCCCATTCCATCCGATTACCACGACCAACAGATAAAATGCAATTGAAGGATTACCAAACCAAGAACTAACTAACTGATTTAATCCTATGCCTAATAGAACATTATTGAGAATACCTATATTGGGATCGAATACCAATAATGCAAAAAAACCGATAATTGACGGACTAATTACATATGGCAAGAATATCATCAATCTGAAAAGGTTGTGGCCATGAATCTTTATGTGGATGAGATATGCCATCAATATTTGAAGCGGAATGAATACAAATACTGCTATTGCCATATAACGAAAATTGTTCCCCAGAGCATTATTGAAAATCCTTGACATGCGAGGATCAAAAAATATACGTTTGAAATTTTCCAGTCCGATACATTCCATGCTTCCCAAACCAGACCAATTGAAAAAGCTATAATAAATCGCAAACCCGAGCGGCACAATCATGAAAAGACTATAGAGAATAAAACCAGGGGTGATGAAACCAATATATGCTTTTGATTTAGTCATAACTCCAACTGTTTTCGGTCATAGCGCCCAACCTGTTGGTTGGACGCCATCCTATTGACTTGCATGAGTAAATTCACCACATGCACCCATCGTTTTCTTAACCTAGAGACCTGGATAATCCATCATCGAATCAAGAGTTTTCACGAATGTCTCAGGCACGACCATACCGGTAAACAATTTCGGATTATCTTCCTCCCACACTTTTGTAGGAGATTCTCCTTCAGCATGATACAACACCATGATGTTGTAAAAACTTTCTAACTCAAGATTGGCATCAGCAATCTCATTCGCTAGATCACTTCCGGAATTTACTCCGGCCAACCCTGCGATAGCACCCAGGCCATCAACCCAAATTTGTTGTGATTCAATTGAAGTGAGATAGTTGGCAAGTTTCAAAGCTTCTTCAGAATGTTTTGTTTTTGAGTATACCGAGAAGCCTGCTGCATAGGTCAGGACAATCGGTTTTTGACCATCTTGCGTAGGAATTTGAAAAGCTCCAATTTTCATCTCAGGATTGTTGTTGATCAATGTTGTGGTAGTCCATGATCCCGCTACGGTCATTGCAGCCTGGCCACGCGAAAAACTTAGATACTGACCGGCTTCGTCAACACCAAGAAAGTGTTCGCCGTAATATCCTTTTTGGGCCCATTCGATCATCTTATTCATTGCTGAGATTACTCGCGGATCATCTATCCTTGCTTTCCCTACTGCCGCATCAATAATCCAATCAGGATACATCGCCGCTAAAATCGGCTCAAATAAGAATAGAATATTCCAGTTGTCACGACCAGCCAGACTCAACGGAATATAACCAGCAGCCTTGATCTTACCTAACAGGTCTTCGAACTCGCTAAATGTTTTTGGAATACTCCACCCATGTTTTTCGAAAAGGTCTTTGTTGTAGAATGCTGCACGGGTATCGATTGTTGCGGCAGGTGTCTGATACACACGGCCTTCCCATGTAACCTTGTCACGAGACATTTGAGAGTACTTGCTCACATCGATATGATCGGTGAGGTCCATTAAAGCTCCTTGTCTGGTCAAATTAGCCATATCAGTAGTTGCTGTACCATGATGCCAGAATAAATCAGGTGCCTCACCAGCTTGAATAGCCGTGGTCAATAATGAAAGGTAGTTATCCGGAGTTTTAATCTCATATTCCACTTTAATAGCAGGATTTAGTTCCATGAAGCGTTCAAGTGTATTACGGAGAGGAAGTTCAAATTGTGGAGTATGCTCCCAGATGCTCAGGACCACCGGCTCGCCATCCTGAACTACCTTCTGTCCTGCCGAGAAGAGTACCCCGACAGCTAGTAGGCACACAATAAAAAAAACCATTGTCTTTTTCATGTAAAACCTCCTTTGGTTTTATGTATGTTAAGCTTGATGCAATGGTTTATGGAAATCCATATCTATTATTATGTCCTTCATGCACTAAATCCAGATTGATACCCCAAAAATAATTATTTGTTCACACACCACGCTTCATCTTCAGATTTCCTGCTCAATATTCGGTTTACAGGCATGCTTGGCACGGAACTCGCTTACTGTTTGCCCTGTGATTCGTTTAAAAATTTTTGAGAAATGGCTCGGACTAGTAAATCCGACCTGCACACTGATTTCTTCTACGGTGACAGCATCTTGCATCAATAATGATTTAGCTTTATCAATTCGGATAGAGTTCAGATATTCGATAAATCCTTTCTTTACCTCTTTTTTGAATAAGCTACAAAGATAATTGCTGTTCGCATGCAATATTTGACCGATATCCTGCAATGAGATATGTTCATTATAGTGCTCCAGGACATATAATTTCATCCTCATTATTTTTCGGCTATGGCCAGAGATGTTATGAATCCGCCGAATTTTTTTTGGTAGTTCCGTCATATACCATTGATGTAAGTGGTAAAAATCATCGAATTCTTTCAGATATTCATAAACGGACGGATTAGATAACATTTCAACTCCGTTTTCACCGTACGCATCCTTTACTAGTTGTTTTACTTGATGCCAATACACAATCAAATTCATACAAAGTTGAGAACTGTCCATGAACACACCTTGAACATATTTAAAATACTCAACCATGTGTTGGTTCCATTGCACGAGAGTTTCGGGCTGTAATAATAATATCGGGTCAGGAAGTTCAATTTTTTCGTGCAAATTAGGCAGACAACTACGCTTACCAACCGTAATTCGGGTCGAATCCACATAGAACGCCACATCATGCATACTCAACAGATAAGCCCATTGCTCAGCGATAGAGCTATGTTCAAATTCAATACCTCGTAAAATAACCACCGGGCTGTTTATGTATTGCTTAAGCTGAAGAATCAATTGATTGAAAAACCTTTTTCGTTCTTCGTTCTGTTTCTCGCTCCCATCGATCACAAGTACCAATTTACCCGTATCCTCGAAGAATACCGCTCCTAAATGTAACTGTGTGAGTAACCGATGGACAAAACGCATAGTCCACACTGTATCTATGTTTGTTTTCATAGGAACATGATTATCAGCATATTTTTTCTTGCAAACAAGTAAACATACCAATGGTTTTTCTATGTGCGGTACTATATCTTCACCCTTTTCAAGACGATCTGAGAAACGGCACAGTTCGTTCCAAGGTTCGTGGACTATTTCACTTTCGCTCATCATTGGCTGTTCAATTGGTATCCCGTCCAGAATTCTAAACAGTTCCTGTTCGTTCAACTCATGTTTTAACACATAATCGACCGCACCTAACTTGAACGCTTTAGAAACTATTGCGAAATCTTCCAAACAACTTAGTATGATAATCTTTGCACGTATGTGATGCTCTTGGAGGTGCTGCAGAAATTCCAAGCCGTCCATACCAGGCATTTTAATATCGGTTACAATTATATCCGGATCCAGAGTCGGCAACTCGGCCAGCGCTGCCGAAGCCCGCGTAAAACTCCCCACTATTTGATATTCGGAATTAGCGACGAAAAGTGATTCAATTCCGAGCAATACTAATTTCTCATCTTCGACAATCACGACTCGCTTCACGATTTCACTCCGTAATCAATCTTACCATAGATTCATTTAACCATACATATCTTAATTTATTTGCTTTATAGTGAAAGCTTTGAATAATCATTGACATACATTGATAATCGTTTGGAGTTTCGTTTTTTTCACCCGAATGTCCCACATCCAAGACCCATTACGACAAACAAATGCTCGGGAATGCTCTGAAGATAGTAACCCAAGAGAAAAACCGGTTTGAATTTGAGGCACAACAGGGCTTCTCCCGTTTGATGGTTCCGCGTCAGGGATCCATGGATCGGATTGTCTACGAACGTATCACCGGCGCACTCATAATTACATTATATGATTCCAACAATAAAATATTGTTCAAAGTGACTGGTTCAACGGTGAACATCGAACTGATGGAAGCACATTCATTGTTCCGATTCCACTTGAAAAGTCACAATTGTGCAATCAATATATGTACAATGGAATGTGATGAGAGTATTATTTTCATAAATTGTGACATTTACTAGAAATTATCTACATAATGTTCGTCACTTACGGTCTTCCAGTTTGTCATACTGTAATGATAGGAGTGCCAAGCATGAGAATATGTCGAATGATTTCTGTCAGTTTCAGTGTAATCTTTATTGTATCTTTGGTTATGTTGTTTGCCTTAGGATGTTTCAATGCCAGGGCAAATCAATATGCGATACCAGAAACAAAAGCATCGGAAGCATACGCAATGGCCGCCGCGATGCCCGCAAGTTATGAAGCAGAAGTTGAAATCGATTATGCCCGAACCTATCAAGAGGAAAGCTTTTCAACAGAGGAATATTCTCGGATAGTGGACAACCCATTTCTACCTGTGCTTGACAATCCAGTTTCTACTTTTTCAATCGATGTTGATACCGCTAGTTATGCCAATGTGAGGCGATTTCTGTTAAATGAATACGAGTTACCGTTAAAAGATGCTGTTCGGATTGAAGAAATGGTCAATTATTTTTCTTATGATTATAATCAACCGGAAAATGAAGATCCGATCAGTTTTGATTTTACCATGGCTCCTGCCCCTTGGAATCCAAACAATCAATTACTCAGGATAGCATTGAAGGCAAAGGAAATAGATTTATCAGATATTCCTCCATCCAATTTGGTATTCTTGCTCGACACTTCAGGATCGATGTCTGATGATAATAAGTTGCCATTGGTCAAACAGAGTTTGAAAATACTTATAAATCAATTGCGTCCGGAAGATAAGGTGTCGGTCGTTGCGTATGCAGGCACGACCGGCCTGATCCTCGATGCTACTTCAGGTTCCGAAAAAGATCGCATTATCGATGCATTCGATCATCTTGATGCTGATGGTTCCACCGCTGGCGGAGCGGGAATACAACTTGCATATGACATCGCAAAAATGAACTTCATAGCAGGTGGTAATAACCGTATCATTCTCTGTACCGATGGAGATTTCAACGTGGGAACGAGTTCCACCAGCGAACTTGAACGTCTTATCGAAGAAAAACGTAAAGATGATATATACTTGACCGTCCTTGGTTTCGGGATGGGAAATTATAAAGATAACCGCATGGAAATTCTTGCTGACAAAGGCAATGGGAATTATGCTTATATCGATTACCTTCTCGAAGCGAAGAAGGTGTTGGGCAAGGAAATATGGGGGAATCTCTTTACTGTTGCCAAGGATGTAAAAATCCAGATTGAATTCAATCCTTCCTTTGTTCAAGAATATCGACTTATCGGGTATGAAAATAGAAAACTGGCACGTGAGGATTTCAATGACGATACAAAAGATGCCGGAGAAATGGGAAGCGGCCATACGGTCACCGCGTTTTATGAACTGGTAACAACAGGAACGGCGGATGAGAAAAAATCCCATTCCGATCCTTTGGTATTCCAACAGTCAACTATCGTTCCATCCAGTGATTTATTCCAGTTCAAGCTTCGTTACAAAGATCCCAAAACGCCAAATGGCGAAAGTATCCTGGTGAGCAAGATGGTCAATCAATCTGAAATCCAATCAAGTTATGAAGAAGTATCGATTGACTATAAATTTGCTACAGCCGTGATTGAATTCGGGATGCTGCTCAGGGATAGCCCTTATAAGGGCACAGCTTCATATGATACCGCGATGCAGAGAGCAATTGAGTCTAAAGGTACAGATATCGATGGTTATAGGGCTGAATTAATAAAAATGATTGAAATGGCGTCGATACTTAATCAATAATGACCGGTTTAACAGAGGTGTTGGCAATGAAACAAGTAAGAAAAAAATTACTATTTTGGGCACCAAGAATATTGTGTATTCTATTCGCGCTGTTTGTAAGTGTGTTTGCGTTTGATGTGTTTTCTCCGGATGTCCCGTTTGGCCGGGCTATAACTGGTTTTCTTGTGCATCTGATCCCCGTATATCTGCTCATCGGCATTCTCATATTAGCTTGGAGATGGGAATGGATCGGGGTTGTGGGAACCATCATACTCTCTGCGCTTTACATATTCATGACTAAAGCTTCCGAACATTGGTTGGCCTATCTAAGTTTGATCGGTCCGATGTTGCTCATTGGCTTGTTATTCTTGTTTGCTCGGATTGCCAAAGTAAATTCCCGCCTTCGTAAGGATAGCTGAAACAATACATAATTGCTTTGTAAGCATAGGAAGCTCTTTTATTGTCGATGATCTTTTTCGCTCTGATTATGAAAGGATGTATCGTGAAAATTGTGAATTCGACAATCATTATTTATGATACGTTATGCGATACCGATAATGTACTCCGGCAATTGTTGTGACGATAATCCACATTAATCGTAATTGAATCCTTTATCAGTATAAAATGATTGTTAATACTCCGAATTAAGGGTAACATATCCTTACAGCAAGGATTAGCAAGATTTACATATCTGCAAGATGATATGAAGTTTTTTTATGTATAAGATTAATAGGACGATTATTGCATCAAATAAGAGGAGGACACATGAATACCCGACAAGAGAACTCAAGGCCAATCATAGCTACAGTCATCTGTGTAGTGTGTATGATTGCAATAATAGTCTTGGCAGCTACCTTGATCCGAGCAAACGGGACAAGGAATTTCGTGATTATTGCCGCCGTGGTAGTCGCAATTGTCGTTATCTGGAATATATGGAGCAAAAAACGTGTTGTTTCTGATACGAAAAAACCTTCAGCATCCACTTCGACAATTACTGAAAACCCTATTATTGAGGTTCCTTCGCAAGTCACAACACCCGCTTTTCCTGCCGAAACACTCAAGGAAACTACTAAGGCTGCGCATAAATCAAAAGATAAACCAAAAAATTCAACCGGGACGGTATGTCTTATCGGTGGTCATTATTACTGCCTTGATCACCACGAACGTTCGATTCATATCGATGCAGGTAAAAAATTTCCGCCGTGCAGGGGGGCAGAAAAACCTCATTCGGCGATTTGGTCCATGGATAAACCAACCGGTGTGAAGCCGATTGAGATTGAAATCGAGGGAATGAGAACAGGTTCGATCTGTATTGAATCAGGACAATACTTCTGTAAGGATCATCCCAACCGTGTAATCAATATGATGCAAGACAAACGGTTCCCGCCTTGCCAAGGTGAGGGCAAAGGGCATTCTGCACTTTGGGTACTGCAGAAGGAATAACAAACTTCAGCGTTCTTTTATATACAGATAATTTCATCTCGGATGTGTATCGCTGAAACCAGTGAGATGAACAGATTGCCTTGTGTAAAGGTATGATGAAAATAATCTTACACTATTGTTGTTGTTTCTACCTTCTGTTTTCCCATAGCTTTAACGAATTGATCTATGAAAATTCCGAGTATGAGAATTCCGGAAAGAATGAATAACCATGGGGGAAATTGGCTGTACAGTTGAGCACACAACCACAATACCACTATGGAAAGTAGAGCGGACAGCACATAGGAAAGGGCATACAGTCCCGATCGGATCACGCCGCTGGTTTCGGAGGCGAAGTTGGCATCTGTCGCTGTCCGCATCATCCCGAATCCGACTGCGATGAATACTACTGCCGGTAATGTGAACCACAATGAATTCACCGGGGAGCTCGCGAGCATACCAAATCCTAACAGACTGATAAACGCAGCAATGCTAAAAAATTTTGCGCTGTTGTGATTGTTATATAATGGATTGAGGAACAGTAATGCGACTAACGTACCTCCCGCGTACAACCCTCCAACGATGGAAACTTCACTGGCACTTAATTGAAGATGACGAGAAAAATAGGGCGTAAAATATAAGCTGATCGAAGTACCTACGACATAATATGTGTAAAACAACACATTCGTCCGCATGGCCCTCGCAGCTTCAGGATGTTCACGCAAGAACGCAAATGCTTGTGGGTATACTGCGAAGTTATTCAACAATCCATCAATAAATCGATTTTTAGTCGTTGTAGAAAATTTTCGCATCGCATGTATCTGTTTTCTAACTTGAATCCCAGTCGAAGTCTCTTTAAGCAACAGATGCCTTGCTATTGCCAATATCGTCATTGAGACAGCTGATATTGCCAAAAACAATCGTTGCCCTCGTATCAAACCTATTGCTGCGATGATTATTCCGGCTAATGGAACCAAAAGCCCTGCTGCAACGGTAATCAAGTTAAACATATTCAAGGCGACAACCCTAGTTTCGTCACTGCTATCCTCAATCATAGTTAAATAATACCCTATACTCATTATTCGATTGAGATTGGTTGCGACCATCGCTGCCATGGCCCACCCAAAACTAGCTGTAAAGAGATAGATCGCCGGAGGAAGTGCTGATGAGATTAGGTCAAAAATAAGTGTCGTGTTTCTCCTGCCGAGTCGATCGACAATCGGAGCAGATGCAAATGAAGCAACTATTCCGACGATATTTCCCACCATCATCAACATCCCCAGTTGTGTGTCGCTGATTCCTTGGAGTTGTAGATATAATCCTAAATAAAATGTGTAGATCGCATAAGGAATCGACCAAAGAGGATGAAATACAATACATACCTTGGCATTCCCCTTCAGGTCTTTTAGATAAGAAAACACACGATTCAATTGTTTTCCTCAAACATTTGGGCAATCGATGTTGCTAGCGCCATGAAATCAAGGTTATTGTGAGTCGCCACATAATCAATAATCTGTCTTGGAATGTTGTTAGACCCACGGTGCGCACAACATAGCGCGCCTACAAGAGCTGCAATTGTATCGGTATCGCCTCCGATCGTACTAGCCAAGCAAATAGCTTTCCATGGATCTTTCGGATAACGCATAAACAATGCGAATACGGCCGCACACACATCAGCTGATTCCAAACCTGTCCCGAGTACATCGAACAAGAAATCAAGCAGCCTATCATCATCCTGGAAAGTCGCATCATGTTGTATCATTGATTGCAAAAAGACAATCCTCTGAGCACTGGATGCCGCACATGCATGATAGGGAGCGAGTTCCAATCCCATGTTCGCGCCGTTTAATGCATTCGCCATGACTTCATCAAACGAATCACCACACGATGCGCTGTACAATGCAAACCCATAGGCACATGCAGCTTCTAGCGCCTGACTCGTATAATGGGTACTCATAAGGCACTGTTCGATGTGTTTGGCAAGCGTATCATAGCCAACTCCTGTTGGCGTACATAGCACTGCCGACAGCGTTCTCATCACCCCCCCACATGTTGTTCCACCGGTACCAGCTTTCTTAGGATCGGTCCCGGCCTCTATCGCCCGTAAGGCTTTGAGAGAACTTGGGCCGATATATCGTTTTGCCACAGCATCCGACTCTTCAATCCAAGCAAGCAATGCTTTGGTCGTAACCGGTTCGTCTATGGTTTTTGCTTTTGTGTAAGCATTGATGAGATACATATTCTGTTCAGTATCATCGGTAATGGTTCCAAAAGGCAAATCACCATGATTCTTTGACAACGCAGGATCAACAAATCCTTCAATGTTCCCGATCGTCTGTATTATTTCCTTCCGTGTCATGAACTCGGTAGGCATTCCCATGGCATCACCGACTGCAAATGCTTCAAGGATTGCTTTGACACCCTGTACTATGGATTCCATTTAGAATGTCCTTGAAGCAAACTCATAAGCAGAGCGTAGTTTCATTGGAATATCTGTTAGATAATACCTATATGAAGGTTCTAGCGTGTAGTAACCGGCGTAGTTTCTTTCATGCAATACTTTTGAAACACTCAGCCAGTCTATAGAACCCTCTCCAGCGGGAAGATGCTTCTTGCCATTACCAAAATCACTGAGATGGAGATGGCACGGGCAGGGTTCGATCATCTGCAAAAATTCAACGGGGTCTCCACCACCCTCACACACCTCGGTTGTATCAACCATGGGTTTGACTGACGGCATGTCCAATGATTCGATATATTCATGCAATGTATTGGGATATTGCCCTACTCCCGTAGGATAATTTTCCATAGCCACTTGGATATCAGCTTGATCACACAAATCGACGAGGTATCTAATATTATCCAGAATCGGCTTTTCGAGCATGTCTTTTTGTTCTTTGGGATATGCGTTGGTGGGATGGATCACTATATATTCAGTATTCATCCGCTTTGACATGGTCACGATATCCTTGCTTAATTGCCTCCCTTCTGCTGACATTGTCGGATGTGCCGAATATAGCATGGCAAACATTGCCAGTGGATAATGTATCGATGAGATATGGATCCCGGTTTTCTCAAAACGTAGAGTTGCCTTATCACCGATATCACCAAAAGCCTGGGGCATCAATTCAGCATGTGAAAATCCGGCTTCCTTCAATAATGTCAGCGCATGATCCGATTCCAACGGATATAAAGCACCTGTGGAAAAAGCGTAACGGTCAGTCATCGTGATTCCTCTTAAAACGCTTAAATGCGATCGTATATGAATCGGCTTCCGCTCCCGGTGGAAGCGGAGGCCGATATTCCAATTACTATTCCATCTCTTTCAGCAACGCCTTGGCCGCTTTGTCCATTGCTTCAGCAGGAGTAAGGACGTTCTTTTCAATTTCATCCAACGCATACCAGAAATTGGCATCCATCGAACCCATTTCACCAAAGTGCATGTAAGCCCAGGTGGTTGCCAATTGATCGAAAGCAACTTTGTAATTCGGATTAGTTGCTAATGAATCTTTGACAATCTGGCTATCCAATGCAGATTTTCTGATTGGCAGATACCCCGTTCCCAAAGCAAAAGCTGTTTGGTTTTCGGTTTTGGTCAAATGCTTGATCAATTCCCATCCAGCTTGGCGATTATGCTCATTTTGGGTAAGGATTACGATACCGTTACCACCGAGAGCGAGCGAACGCTGGGTGAACGACGGCATCGGGATAGCACCGAGTTCGACCGTATCACTGGTCGTCCAGCGTGAGATGCGATTACTTGATGCTGCGATGAATGCCAAATTCCCTGCGAGAAATTTTTTCTCAGCGTTGTTGTGCTGGGCTGAGGGCATCACACCTTCGTCTACCAATCGCTTCCAGAATGTGGCCACTTCAATTCCTTTTGCATCTTGGAAGACAGGAACGATGTTTTCACCCTGTTTGTCAACAACTTTGTTTCCATTCTGATAGAGCATCGACTTGATCAACCAAACGCCATCGGATGTGTCGAATCCCCAGAAATCACTGGAATTCGTCGCATTTCCTCTCTGCTGTGCTTGTTTTGCGATAGCTAGGAATTCATGCCATGTTTTTGGCGGATTGGATAAATCAATTCCAGCTTTGTCAATAATTTTCTTATTGTAATAGAGCACCTGGGTTGAAATACCATAGGGGACCGATGCGATCCTTCCTTCATACTTAGCATATTCCCACATACCTTCGAAGATATCGTTTTTGTTAAACTCAGGATCTTCGATTAATTGCTCCATGGAAAAATCACCGCGTTCTCCGCTATACAACTGACCGGCTGCCATTACCGCTACATCGGGAGCATTGCCTGAAAGCAGAGCCGCACTCACTTTTGTCGCCGTATCGGCATAACTGCCTGAATAAGTCAATTCCAATTCAATATCTGCTCGTGCATCATCGAATTCTTTTGCTTGCTTGACAAACATCTCACCAGAAGCCCCGGACATCGCATACCATACCTGTAGTTTTACCACTGCTGGCCTTGGGGTGGTCTTCGGGGTTTGTTCAGCAGCACCGGTAGCATAAAGCAGAGATCCTGCGACTAACAACACTGCCATGCATAAAACCAATTTCTTCATGTTTTTTCTCCTCTCCTTTTTTCAGGATTCACGATTTTAGACCAGTAAGGGTGACCGACCTTACCAATTGCTTTTCAGAAAACATAAACACAATCAATACAGGGAGAATGGCCATCACCGAAGCAGCCATCATCACCTGGTATTCACTTGACGATTCTTGGACCAGGTATTTCAACCCGATGGGGAGTGTACGGTAATTTGTTTTGTTTGTGATAATCAAAGGCCATGTATAGCTCTTCCAGTGACCGAGGAATGAGAACATCACAGCAGTACCGATGGCTGTCATGGAGTTAGGGATGATTACTTTGGTCAATATCCGATAGTATCCGCACCCGTCGAGCTTCGCTGAGTCGAGCAAGTCGTTGGGAACCGTGACGAAAAACGACATCAGCAAGAATATGGTGAAAGCACTGAATATTTGCGGAAGAATGATTCCGCGATAGGTATCTATCCAACCCGCCCTGCTTACCAACAGATATAAGGGAATCAATGTTACGATCATCGGCACGAACATAGTGCTCCGAATCAGGTTGATGAGGAAATTTCTTCCCGGGAATCTTAGCTTACTTAATGCAAAAGCAGCAGTTACAGATAGTGTGATTTCCAACAAGGTTTGTGCGACTGAGGTGTAGATACTGTTGAAATAGTAACGGAAGAAAGGAATCATCCTGAACACTTCACTATAATTGTGCCAATCCCAACTGCTAGGAATCCATCTAGGCGGATAGGCATATACGTCGGCAGTGGTTTTAAATGACGATAAAATCATCCAGATAAAGGGGAATGCCATGACTATCGAGCCAACTGCCAAAATGATAAAAACTGTCCAATTATAGCCGGTTAGTTTTCTATGTCTCATCTTCACATCCCCCATCACGCCAAATCAATGGTTTTCTTGCCACCCAACCGGCGTTGGATGAGTGTCACGATCATAATGATGATGAATAACAGCAAGGATGCGGCACTCGCTCGTCCCATCTTTGCATTTTGGAAAGCCTGTTCATAAATGTAGACCACCATCAAAGCCGTCGAATACAATGGCCCGCCCTTTGGTGTCATCACGTTGATTTCAGCGAACACCTTGAATGCGTTGATAATGCCAATCATCACCACAAATGCAACAATTGGACGTAAAAGTGGTAATTTAATTTTTACTAACATCTGCCAATTGTTCGCACCGTCAACTTTTGCAGCATCGATATACGAATCGGGAATATTCTGTAATCCTGCCAAGAAAAGGATCATGTTATACCCAACTCCCTTCCAGACTGAGAAAATGATGATTGACATCAACGCTGAATTTTCATGATACAACCATTGTGATGTAGGCAATTTCAATGATGACAGAATCTGGTTGAATGGACCTATACCTGGATCGAAGAACCAAATCCAAATAAGGCTTGAAGCGACCACAGGAACGATGACAGGAGCGAAGTATACCGATCGTAATAATCGTTTGACAGGAATATGGGCATCTAGCATCAGAGCCAAAGCCAATGCGAGCGTAGTATCAATGGCCAGTTTCACAAACGCAAAGAAAAATGTATTGCCCAATGCTTTCATGAACTTGTCATCTGTGAGAATGTAAGTAAAATTCTTAATTCCGTAAAATGAAGCTTGACCAGATGTAAGATTGAAATTCGTAAAACTGTACCAAACTACTTGGACTGCGGGAATAATGAATAAAAACAAGATAACGACCATCGTAGGAATAAGCAGTACAGTGGCAGCACGCACTTGATCCCTCTCGTATATCTTCCCCCGAATGGTTATCCTATTGCTTAATTTTTGCATCGGTGTTCCTCCTGCGAAGGTACGTGTCGTACGGATCCTTGATTGATCTGCCAAACAGGAATGCTGTTCGGTTTATACGAGAATGTAATGGAATCATATTCCCTGACATAAGGATTCCCATCGATAATCACATGAGCATCAGGTCCTAGTCCCGTTAATGTTATGTTTTCTGGTGACTTGAATACTAGTTGATGTATCGTTGCTAATCTTTTTTCATCTTCGTGCGAATTGAATGTAACTAAAATCTTATCACTGATAATTAATGCTGCGGTATCGTTTTGATACGTTCCTTTAATCAGATCTCCCATTATGGCTCGACCATACAAACGGTCGAATTGTAATGAAGATACGACTATTTGTTTCACTTTTTCAGATGGGATATCGCTTGGCTTGACCACTACCTTATCATTAATGGCTATCGAAAAGTCTTTGGAAGCAATGTGCTCACCGGGTATGACAATTACTTGATTACCCTGTCCTACCATTGCCGTAACTGAGAGATTGCAAGTAATACCGTCAATAGTTCCAAGGAAGGTATTGCCTATTACGATATCATTGAAGCCAAATCCCAAACGTCGGTCACCATCATACACTGCTACCGCACCTGTTGGAACGATACTCCCGGTTCCTGGAATAAGCATTGAAACTTTATCTATCGGTATCGATACAATTGGTCCTACATTGGCGGTTCCTGCGGCGATTCCTGCGATTGGGGGCGTCGACAACCCCGATTCCTCGGTCCAGGTAATCAAGGCGTCCGCAACATATGCTGCCAATCCGTCACCGCCGACAGTAATGAACACATCGGAATGCGCGATGCATAAAGTTTGGACAGCGTCCTTAATATTCTTTTTGTAAGAGAGTCTATCAATCGGTTTTTCAGGCACAATCACCTGGTGACTACCGCTAAAAAATGATGCTCCAAAGAGTTCATGGGTGATGATATCATGACCTTTGCATGCTATCGAGATATCTGTAGCTATCGCATGGTAACAATGAGTCGGATCATTATTTTTATTGAATAATACCGCCACGCGCATCAACAGACCTCCTAGGGGACTATTACAACTTTAAAGGCCTTTCCCATGCGTAACAATTCGAATGCGTTCGCGCCTTGTTCGATGGGAAATATATGGGTTATCAGCCGTTTATAGTGCTGTACATTTTGTGAAATCATCTCAAAGGCAGTATTGAATTCATCCATCGCATAGCCCGAACAACCGGTAAGCGTAACTTGCCGATAATGAATAGAATATGAATCGGTTGATAACATTTCTTCCTTCTTAAGTCCGCTAAAAAGCAATACCGTCCCGCCATCCGCAATTGATGTAACGTATTGATTAACCAATTCGGCTTTGTTGACTGCAATCACCACATTATCGAATGCTCCTACATCAACTTCACCGGGTGCGTAACAATCAATTCCCCAAGAGGCCACAGTTTCCCGACGATTTTCATTTGGTTCGACAACCGATACGGGAACACCATTTTGGAGAAAATAAAGGGCAAACAAAGCTCCCATGGGTCCACTGCCAATGATCAGGACGTTGCTATATTCGTTTATCTTAAGCTGTTTGATTCCATTGAGAACACATGCGAATGGTTCTACCAACGTGTAGGCTGTCATATCGGGGTGTTCGTTATTGATAGACGGTAATTTCAATACCGCTTTATAATCAGACGGTAATACCACATATTCACAAAAGGCTCCGCCTGATACAAAACTTTTATTTTTACAGAGAGCTTTGAGACCTCGTTTACACATGTTACATGTACCGCATTCTGCATAGGGAGCAACTACGACCGGATCTCCAATTTTGAAACCACTGTCCTTCGGTGCACGAGTCACATAACCAGTAAATTCATGTCCCAGGATTGTGGGTGGTTTAAAATAGTGATGCCCTTAAAAATATGTCTTCAAATCTGTTCCACAGACACCACAACCGGCGACTTTTACTACAAAATCACCTTCAGGGTCTGCAATCTGTTGCAATTCAAGCTGTTCTATACCGGTATACATCAACGCTTTCATGATTTTCCCTCCAACATCCTCGACAACTCAACCGCTGTCAACTCATCGGTGATCAGATGATTGAAATACTTTCTCTGTGCAGCTGCGATAATTCCGGGAACTTTTGAAGATCCACCGCAAAGACAGATTACTTGGCGTACCGAAGAAAGATCTTCAATCTTGAATCCTAGGTATTCAGGCTCATACCCTGATTGGCAACTGTTGCCATCCTTATCAAAGAATTGACCCAGAATATCACCGATTGCTTTTGAGGAACGTAATCGGTCGATATTTTCCTTTTTAAATTCAGTCATCGGAAATCCTGCGACATCAACAGAAACACCCAATCCGATAACTGCAATCTCAAGATTTTTCCAAGCATCCAACAATGATGAAAACATTTCATGTTTCATCGTTTTTTCACGGATTTGAGCATCGATCGCAAATGCCGGTCCGCTGAAATAGAGGATTTGACCTCTCATCTTTTCTGCTATCCGATCTACTATAGAGTTGACCTGATACCGCCGCTCACGCATGCCCAAACTTCCCAACAACGGAACAAACCATGTTTCCGATACTTTTTCCGAGTAGTCAATTTCCAGAGCGGTTCTGTAGATGGTTTCGCCCCAACCTATTCCGACATATTGTTTGCCAATAAACATTTCTGGTAAAATATTCGCTGCAGCAATAGCGATGTCTTGTGTTCTCCGTTCTCGATCAGATCCAGTTTTAACTAATTGACTGGCAATAAATACTTTTTCTAAACCTAAGGCATTGGCCAACTTTTTCTCCACATCATGCTTATCTGATGCCGGTGGAATAATCTGAATGTGTACGATTCCCTCATCCTCAGCTTTTGCGAGTGAACGAGACACTTGAGGTCTTGATATTCCTAATCGCTGCGATATCTCTTGTTGTGTTAAGTGATCATTATAGTACATCACCGCAATGCGATATAAAAAATCACGGCCATCAGACATAATTGACTACCCTCTCAATACCTTATCCAACAAGTGAATTAGATGTAATGGTTGTTCGTTTTGAAATAAATTCCTACCAAAGGCAAACCCTTTGCATCCATCACTAACAACTGATGCTGCGACTTTGACGATATCCGCGTCTTTTGGTCCTCCCGCAAGGATAATCGGAACAGGACACCCAGCTACAACAGAAGCGAAATCTTCACAGTAGAATGCTTTCACAATATCTGCACCTATTTCTGCTGCAATCCTAGCACCATTCCGAACAAATTCCGGATCGTTATTTTTCGTATAATCAGCGCATAGCACTTCCATAATGACAGGAATAGAATATTCATGGAAAACCTCAGCGGTTCGAGCAGCTTCTATCATAGATTCCTTATCATGTGCACCTTGGAGCACCAACATAATCAAGATAGCATCTGCTCCCGATTGAAGAGCCTGTTTAGGTGACACCATGACTGAGTGATGATCATCAAAAGAAGAAGACATGAGAGTCCCCCCCAACGAAGCTCTCATAATCAATTTTTTCCCTTTAACGGTATCTGCATTCAATAAGTTAAAAATCCCTGGATTTATGATGAAAGCATCCAATTCACTATTCACCAATGTTTTGATTGTGGAGATAGGGTCTACAAGACCATCCATCACCCCATAGATTTGGGGATGGTCCAAAGCTGCTGAAAACAGAGTTCCTTTATTATCAAACAACCTGGTAGTGTTGCGTTTCAAACCGTTCATGAATCCCTCCTAAGCTGAACATCTGTTCATAACATATGTTCATATCTTAGTGTATGACAGGTTGTATCAGCTGTCAATTGAATATGTTGAATATTTGATTGTTAATCTCTTTAATTTGTAATTGGATTTACATATAAATATTTGATGGTTCAAATTTCTTGAAATGAATTAGTGCACAAGAGCCGTTATTCAGGCATGAATATTTGAGCTACTGCTTCATTGAATGTTTATATGGATTGTTACATATGTCCTGTTGAGACAATTTTATAATCAGATTAAAAGAAAAGGACTAGCATAGTTTTCAATAATATATTCGAATTATCAATTAGATGTGTGAATTAAAAGGAGGGGCTATCGCAGTTATTTTTTATTGCGATAGTCCCTCAAAATTGTTCTAGGTTTACTTAGAACTGTGCAACGTTAGAAAGTTCAATTACGTTAACACCTGTGTCGACATACTGGTAACCACCGAGATCCTTGCCATTAAGGAGGTCAACCATTGCATAAACGCCTTTGTAACCCATTTGATACGGATTTTGTCCCATGATGCAAAGCAAAGCTCCATCTTTGATCAATTGCTTGTTTGTGTCTGATGCATCGGAGCCGCAAGCGATGACTTTGATGCCAGCTGCAAGAGCTTCTTTAGCAGCATTGCCAGCACCAACCGTTGAGCCTTCGTTCGAACCGTAAACTGCTACACAACCCTGAGCAATATAATTATCAGCAATTTCTTTTGCTCTTGTTGCATCACCATCGCAATATTGTGTCTCAAGCAATGTATATCCCTGGCCTTCAAATGCATCCCTAAAACCGTATTCACGTGTGTTACAAGATTCAGTCGCCTTATTTACACCGATGATACCGATCTTACCTGATGTTACGCTTTGGGCCTTGAGTTCTTGAAGCAGCCTCTCACCAATTTTCTTTCCACCTTCTCTGTTATCGGTAGCAAAAAGCCTCAGTGTATCAAAGTTTGCCGGAGAATCAACATACATAATTTTTACACCAGCTGCCTGTGCTTCCTTAAGAGCAGCAACCGGGGCATCCTGTGCGTTTGCAGCAAGAAGGATACCATCCTTACCAGCAGCAACAGCATTATTGATTTTCTCAATCTGTTTGTTATCATCTTTAGTATCAGGTGAATCAAATGTGACTGTTACGCCAAGTTCTTTGGCTGCATCCTTTGCACCTTCAAAGCAAGATACCCAATGCTGGTCCATTGAATCCATTGTAATCAGACTAACGTTCCAGGTCTTCGTTCCAGAATCTTCCTTTGCACCAGTAGCAAATGCTACGGTTGCAAGGCAAAGCACGAGAAGTACCACTAGTAATTTTTTCATACTTTTTTCCCCTTACAAATTATAATTTCATTGCAACGCAATGAGTTTTTATTGTTTTTTACTATCTGCGAGTTTTGGTTTTCTATTCCTCACGATAATATCAAGAAGAACCGCGACTATGATGATGATTCCAATTACAATATTTCGTATTGCCACTGGAGCATTTGCAAATTGTAAACCGTTCTGAAGGACTGACCATATACAGGCACCGACAACAGTGCCGATGAGCTTACCCGTACCACCAAGGGTTGAGACACCGCCCATCACGGATGCCGCCACACCATACATCTCATAACTATTGCCAGCATCCATGGCACCCATCCCTGCAGAACAACACTGTGTGATACCGACCAGGTAACTGCAGAATGCTGAAACCAAGTATGCGATGGTGGTAGTTTTTAGGACATTGACTCCTGATAACCGAGCAGCTTCAGGATTTGAACCCAATGCATAAAGATAACGACCGCTCTTTGTTCTGTTGAGAATAAAATTGAATACGATAAATACTGCGAGAGCTATCCAGACACCGTTATAGATTCCAAGAAACTTTCCGTAATAGAAGAAGTTCCTGAATCTGTCGACGGCTTCGGCCGTCTTCTCGATCGTATTTATCGCCCCCGTGTTATAATTGTTGTTCACTATCTGGGCAATACCACGTCCGATGGTCATCGTACCCAGGGTTGCAATGAATGGCGGGAGCTTGAACCCAGCTACGAGATAACCGTTTACAAGACCAAACAATAGGCTCACTAACAAGGTGAAGAATGCCGCAAGCCATGGATTCATCCCCTTGGTCATGAGTGTTGCACTCATCATGGTAGAAACACCAACGACTGAACCGATCGATAGGTCAATGTTTCCAGTGATGAGAACAAACGATTGTGCTATTCCTATGAGGATGATCGGTGCAATCTGCCGCAATAAGTTACTAATGTTTCTCTGTGAGAAGAACAGAGGATTGATGATACCGAACGCAATGCACAGTGCGATTAGTCCACAAGTGACCGTGAACACCTGTCGCATTCCTTGTTTTGAAAGCTGCCTTTTTAATAACCCATTCTTTTCCATATTTCCTCAACTCAATTCGATATTTTATTTTCAAAACGTGTTGCGAGAGTAAGAACTTTTTCCTGTGTTGCTTCGTTTCTGGAAAGCTCACCGGTAATCCTGCCATCACACATAACTATGATCCTATCAGCCACGCCTATTATTTCAGGAAGTTCTGAAGAAACGAAGAGACATCCGATTCCTTCCCGTTTCAGCTTGTTCATAAGATGATAGATCTCAACCTTTGCCGCGACATCAATACCGCGTGTAGGTTCATCAAACATGACCATCTTGCTGTTGCCAGAAAGCCATTTCCCAACCACCACCTTCTGTTGATTTCCACCAGAAAGATTCTCTGCATTCACATCAACGGTAGGAAGTTTAATGTTGATATCCTGAACAGCCTTCTCAGACATCTTGTAATCATTTTTGAGTTTGACAACGCCTGCCTTGTTTGAAATGATATCCAAATTCGGAAGGCTGATATTTTCTCTTACGGGAAGTTTGATGCAAAGTCCATCCGTTTTCCTGTTTTCAGGAGCAAGGACAATACCTGCAGCAATCGCATTCTTTGGATTGTTTATCTTGATTTCCTTACCATTTAAAAAGATCTGGCCGTTTTCTTTGGGATCTGCACCGAATATGGCTCTAGTGGTTTCTGTTCTGCCTGCACCCATGAGGCCCGCGATCCCTACCAATTCTCCCTTACGGATATTGAAGGACACATTTCGGACCATGCGGCCTGCATTGATGTTCTTAACTTCGAAGACCACCTCCCCCACTTCGCAGTCGACATGAGGATATTTCTCCTTAATCTCACGACCTACCATATGGGCTATGATTTGATCCATGGTAAAATCTTTGTAGCTTCCACTAGTAATAAACTGACCGTCTCTCATAATTGTGACCCGATCAGCAATATTGGTAAGTTCTTCAAGTCTGTGTGAGATATAGACAATTCCACAACCCGAAGATTTAAGGTTTCTGATAATATTGAAGAGCTCATCGATTTCCCTTGATGTTAAGGCCGATGTAGGCTCATCCATAATTAGGACTTTTGCATCTATTGAAAGTGCTTTTGCAATTTCAACCATCTGCTGTTTGGAAACCTGCAGACTTCCGGTGATTGTTTCAGGGTCGATCGAAACTCCAAGTTTTTCCAGGATTGCCCTAGAGTCTTTGTTCATTCTCTTATTGTCAATCAGGCCATATTTCACAGGCTCTCTTCCCAGAAAAATATTCTGCGCCACAGTGAGGTGTTGGCACATGTTAAGTTCTTGGTGTATGATTGCAATGCCTTTTTCGTTTGCAATCTTTTGAGTCATGTTATGAATCAGTTCATTGAAAACTGTAATTTCACCCTTATCTTTGGTATAAACCCCACTAAGAATCTTGACAAGAGTAGATTTCCCAGCACCATTTTCACCCAGTAATGCCATTACTTCACCGGCCTTTAGATCGAATGAAACATTCTCAAGTGCTTTGACTCCAGGAAATGACTTACATATTTGGTTCATTTGGACAATGTAGTCTTGCATTGTAATCTCCTGCTACTCTTCATCGATTAGCGCATTTAGCCTCGTAATACATTCGGCGAATGCTCGACCGGTATGATAAATTGCCTTCCATGGGTTCCCAATGTTGCTAATAAGGGGCTTACCAGTTCTTTCTAAAAGCTGCCTGCTTTCACCTACTGAATAGTTCATGAAATATTTCTTATCGAATTCCCACAGATCTTTGTAAATATTTAGGTATGTTTCATTTCTTGTCATGCAATAACCATTAAGATAACCTGTAAGGCTCTCCCAGTTTTGCCACCATTCCTTATCGGTCACTAATACCTTCCCACTGGTAAGTCCATCACGATACATGCCGCCATATTCATGGTCATAGCCGTATTTCATCGCAAAATCGAGAAGCTTGATGAGAAGGTCATTATCTTGATCAGTTCTCTCTCCGATCGTGGTGAGTGCAAGATCTCCAAGCCAACTCAACTCGACATTATGTCCGTAGCTTGTAGTGTCAGTGGGAGTTGGAATGGTTTCATTGCTTTCTCTTTCAGCATTCCATGTTCTCATGATATTGATAGCCGGAATTGATTTGAAAGCAAGGTCAAACTGATTTCTACCATATCCTATTTCATCGTTGACCATATGTGTCTTAATGATATACCAGCATTCTTGAAGCTTTCGTTTATGGATTTCCTTTCCCGTTGCCTGATAGAGCGTAGTAAACGCTTCGAGTAGGTGCATATGGATATCGAGGCTTTTTCTGTCTCCTGCGTACGAACCGCTAGGTGATATTTGCCAGCTTCGTTCAATGTTTTCATAATACCCACCCCTGAAATTGTCTGCTGCGTATTTCTGAATTAAGTCAAATCCTAGTTCCGCATATTCAAGTGCTTTTTTGCTATTGTAAGTTATTGCATATTGTGCAAGTGCATAAACTCCAAATCCCTCACCATAGGTTAGCTTCGCAGGATCTACAATCGACCCGTCCCGATTAAGCAGCCAGTAGAATCCACCAAACTCCTTATCCCAGAATTCATTCATCAAATATTCTGCTCCCTGGTGTGCAGCAGCTTTCATTTTAGGCTTATCTTCTTCCTTAGCGAAAGGAAGCAAATATGATAGTCCCCATACCATCCTGGATTGAGTAACGATGTTCTTTATACCGTTTCCATCGTATATTCCGTTTTCATCAAAACTTGTGAGATATCCGCCATATTCTTCGTCAATACCGTTATCTAGCCAAAAAGGAATGATGTGATCTCTTATGGTAACAAGCATTTCATTTCTGTAGTCTAAAAGGGTTTTCATTTATTCTCCTGTTATGTATAGAGTGGAAATCAGTAGGCAGATTCCCGTATAATTACTGTTGTTTGGATTTTTTTAATACCACTAAAAGTATTTTTTCCCTCTAAGCGATTCAAAAGCAAGGTAACGGTTTCCCTACACATAAGTTCTATAGACTGTGACACCGTGGTCAAAGGCGTCTCAAGAAATGCAGCATTCGATATATCATCAAAACCTGCAACTTTAATGTCTTCCGGAATCCTCATTCCCTTTGCTCTCAACGCACTGATTATTCCCATGGCCATTATGTCATTAATTGCAAAAATCACATCGGGTTTATTGTGTCCGGTGTAATTCACAACAGTAGAATAACCAGCGAGATAAGTAACACCACTGGCTTGAAAAATATTCGAAGGATCAAATTCTATTCCGGCTGCTGCATAAGCTCTCTTAACACCGTTTAAGCGTTCTGATGAAGGAATTAGATTTAAATCACCAAAAACAAAAGCCATGTTTTTATACCCCTTCTTTAAAAAACTGGCGGTTATTTGATACATACCGTCCTCTAGATCTGCCATCACGGTGTAATAAGGAATATCCTTATAGTAGGCAGAAATAAAAACGATTGGAAAAGAATCTTCATATAAGGTTCTAATTTGAGAAATATCATGTTTTGGATCAGTTACAGGAACTGAAATAATCCCATCAACACCTCGGTCTATGAATTGCGATATCAATCTTGCTTCCTGATTTCGGTCTTCATTTGCAAATCCTACAATCAAGCCATAATCTCTTTCTACTAATTCTTTCTGCAAATGGCCGACCATCTCTCCATAAAACTGGTTAGTTATATCAGGTACTATGCAACCAATAATTCTTGATTTTTTTGTTGAAAGAGATCTGGCGAATGGATTCTTCCTAAATCCTAATTCATCGGCTGCCATCGCAACATATTTCTTAGTCTTCTGTGCAATCCTTTCAGACCCATTGAGCGCCATGGACACAGTTCCGACCGATAGACCCGTGTAGGCAGCAACATCTTTTATGGTGACTGATTTCTTCATTCCATCCTCTATTCGTAAAATTGAACCGTTTCAACTCAATGTATTTTATCATACTTTATGTAAATGTAAAGTCTCTTTACTAACAAATTATATTGAAATTTCCAAAATTATTTTTTCTTCAGTGCACACTGACATGAATGATTATTCAATCTTGTTATAGTGTAATCTCTGAATTAATTGGATTGAAAAGGGAGAAATTTTTGTAATTGATTAATTAAATCAAAGCTGTAATTTTTTTGCTTTATGCCTATGGAATTATATACTTCGTATTTTTAAAGAAACGTAATTATAGGCAAAAATCGGGCCACCTTTTCACAGGCGGCCCGATGATTCAATCGTTCTGAAGGTCTATTTCTTGTAGTGTTTCACCAAGTACTCGGTAAGCACTTCATCGAGACCCTTACCATACATTACAATCGGTCTGTCAAGCATCGTGTATCCATCGCCACCGGCTGCCATGAAATCATTGGTAGCCAAAGTGTACGTAGCATTCTTGTCAATCAATTTGCCATCGATCAGTACACGCTTAATGCGGTTCCCGACCTCTGAGAATCGACTGTACACGATACCCATGCCAGCGGTTTGCGGGAATCCACCATTCTGTGCAGGCAGGACTGAATAACCCCATTCAAGAGCATCATAAATGTCTTGGCCTGTCACTTCAACAACCGTAACGGTATTGTTGAATGGAAGAACAGTGATAATCTCACCTCTGGTAATGTCACCTACATCAATGGAAGCTCTTATGCCACCGCCATTTGTAAGCGCAACATCAGCACCGGTTGCATCGACCATAGCTTGCGCGAGCATGTTACCAAGGTTAGTCGGCCTAGTTCTTACGTCTGCACGCTCTCCTTCAAGCTTGACAGGAGTATAGGCAACCACTTCTTCAGTAATCTTTTCAAGCGCAGATTTTTGCATATCGATGTAAGCTTGAACTTCAGCATCAGGTTTCACTTCTGTAATACCAGCCCATTTAGCCAATTCTGAAGTCGAAGGATCTTTGACTTCCTCAGCTGAAATCAGGAACGGATATACATTAACAACCTCTTTGTCGCGGACTTGAAGTTCGACTACGCCGATATATTTCATGTATTCACCAGCGGAAACGATCCAAGTATCACCGACTTTCAAGCCATTCTCAAGAATCGTATGGCTATGTCCATCGACAATCAAGTCAATACCATCGATATTCTCAGCAATCATCTTGCTCGTAATTCCAACAGAGCCATCTTCATCGAGTCCAAGGTGCGCAAGCACTATTATATAATCAGATTTTGCATCCACTTCATCGACAAGAGCCTGGGCTCCGTACACCACTTCATTACTCATGAATGAGAGGCCTTGAATATTTTTCGGATGAGTTTTCGTTGCGGTATCCGGAGTAGAAGCTCCGATTACACCAACCACGAATCCATCAAACGAATAGAGCTGATAGGGCTGGAATACTTGTTTTCCACTTTCGTCAAGTATATTTGCAGCCAATACTCTGATCTGCGAATATTTCTCAGCCAGCTTAGCTGCTTCGATCAGGCGTTCCTTACCATAATTAAAATCATGATTTCCTGGAACAACTGCATCATAACCAACCATATCTAACAATACACCGACAGTTTCACCTTGGAACAAGTTGGTAAGAGTGGTTCCGTGAGTCACATCACCAGCATCCAACAACAAATTCTTATTGGTTACTTCTCTACCCATATTTACAAGGGTTGCTAACTTGGCATATCCGACTCCGTCACCTTCTTCAATTCTTCCATGTACGTCATTAGTGTGTACAACGTAGAAATTGAAAGCAGTTTCGCCATCATCGGATTTCACAATAATACCCGTTTCGACAATAGGCTTTTCAACAACAGGGGCAACTACCGCAACTTCGGCTGCTGCCTTCATGGCTGCTTCCTCGGCTGCTTTCTTTGCTGCCGCTTCGGCTGCTGCCTTCTCGGCTGCTGCCTTCTCAAGC
>Ga0265294_10000620_pt1 | contig 47460 bp, 51 predicted proteins | sample MunlanPumphouse3_FD_192504 | JGI IMG/M metagenome (GOLD analysis project Ga0265294, IMG submission 192504) | Groundwater microbial communities from a municipal landfill in Southern Ontario, Canada - Pumphouse #3 | ecosystem: Environmental > Aquatic > Deep subsurface > Groundwater | place...
TCTCTGAAGCTGCCATAAGAGCTTGAACTATAGGTGAATTAGTTCCTGAGCGGTAAAGTGTCATCTTTATAGATACAGTATCAGGGTCTTTTGCAGCACTTTGGATAAGCTTTATAACTGGCTCAAAACTAACATAAGGATGATACATCAAAACATCTTGCTTTTCTAAAGCAGTAAAAATATTTTCATTGTGATCAAAAGGAGGTAGAGTTTTTGGCTTAAATGGTGGATGCAAAAGGTGTGCGAAGTTTTTGTTTGAGACAATTTGCCAAAGACTAGAGAGATTTAAAAATGTATGAAACCTGTATATATCATCTTTGTAAACATGAGTATGTTTGTTGAAAAAATTTAAAAGTTCCTCATCTGAATCGCTACCAACCTCTAGCCTTACCATTTCGCCTTTTCTACGGAGTTTTAAACCCTCTTCTAAAATCTCCATAAAGTCATCAGCTTCCTCTTCTTCTATCTCCATATCTGCGTTTCTTGTAACTCTAAAAGATGCATATTTTATAAGTTTATAACCTGGAAATAGGTCTTGAATGTGTTGAACAACGAGTGATTCTATGGGTACATAAATGCCATCATTAAGCTCTATAAATCTACTTATGACACGAGGCACTCTTATGATGCCAGTTCTCTCAACAGTTTCATCGTCCATATCTGCAAGTTTTACGATAAGCCCAAAACTAAGATTGTTTAAGTGCGGAAAAGGATGCGTTGCATCTATGGCTATAGGGATGATTACAGGGTAAATATTCTCATAAAAATATTTTTTTAGCTTACCTCTTTGAGTCTGAGTCACCTCTTCATAAGACTTGATAAAAATGCCCTCAACTTCAAGTTTTTTGAGTATTGAGCTCAAACAGTGTTCTACTACTTGTTGTTCTTGATGCAAGTAGTTTCTTATCTCAAGAAGCTGTTGCATGGGTGTGAGTCTATCAGCTCCTGAGAGGATGATGCCAGCTGCAAATAGTTTTTTTAGACCTGCAATTCTAATCATATAAAATTCATCTAAGTTTGTTCCGTAGATGGCTAGAAATTTTAGTCTCTCTAAGAGTGGAAGTGACTCATCTTGAGCCTGCTTTAAAACTCTAGTATTGAACTGCAACCATGAAAGTTCGCGATTGTTATATAGGTCTGGGTTTTTGAGATTTATCATATGTTTTTGCCCCAAAATTATTTTTCACATTATATCGAAATGTTATTATTATTTTATAACTCCACTACCTTTGTAGTTTGCTGAGTGATAGATGATAGTGTTGTTTTTTCTAGCGTAGTATCGCATCAAAAGATTTTGGATAGTAGGCTCTATGGATGGTGCAAACCAAGCATTATTGCTGATGGCTATCATAAAATCTACCTCACCCTCATAGAGCTTACTAGATGTCGCCTCGTAGCAGATGGCATTTCTGAATTTTACACCTTTAATGTTAAAATCAGTCGCTCTTTTTGCAGTTTGAAAATCTGCCTCTCCTGCAAAAAACATCTCATTTATATAGTCTTGTGCAAATTTCGGAAGTGGAATATATTCACCAAAAGGAACTAAAACAAGTTTTTTAGCCACTTCAAATTGCCCATCTTCAAACAAGTATGTAACATTATAATTATGTCCCTCCTCTTTGTAAAGCGTGCCTGCTACTATGCTAATGTGTTTAGAGTATTCTAAAAGCTTATCTATAAGAAGTTGGTTATGGTTCATATAGAGCGGAAAAACAGACTCAGGAAAAACAACTACATCATAGTTCTTATCTATAGCATCTTCAATCTCTCTAAAGACTAAGTTGATAGTAGAGCTAAGGCTTTCCCTCATCCATTTTTTGTCTTGTGTGATTTTAGTTTCTACAAGCTTGATGCTAAGGTCTGAGGCTTTTGGTTCATGACTAGTAAAGTTTATAGCTAAAATTAGCAGAGCTAGAGGTGCGTATTTGTAAGGTTTTTTTAAATACTTCGGTAAGCTAAGAGCAAGCAAGACTAGGATGAGTTGGTACTTATAGATGCCGATGAAACTCTCAACAAATATAAGCTCTATTTGCATCCAGTTCCAATTAAGTGGCTCAAAAAAACTAAGCCCAAAGAGTAAAATAGCTCTTATGTAGACCTCTTTGCTAAGGGCTAAAACACCAAAAAAGAGTAGGTAGATGATGGCAAAACCAAGACTTACAAAAGGAGTAAGATAGCCAACCCCCGTGTACTCAAAGCTATAACCTATCCAGTAAAACCAAAGCAGCCCTATAAAAAAACCAGCAACTAAGATGGCTCTTTTAGAAATGTATAAAAAAAGTGCAATAGAAGCAAGACCAAAGAGAGTGTTGACGAGTTTAGAGCTAATTCCCCAATGTTCAAAGTAGATAAAAGCACTAAATAAAAGAGCAGTCAGCAAGCCAATAATAGTGTCAAAGACAAACGTGTGATTTGTTTTAAAAGTTGTTATTTTTCTAGTCATGCGAAATTATAGAGAGTTAATAGTAAAGAGAGTGTTAAGAAAAGTATAAAAAAAAGGTAATTTCAAGAGGGTACATTATAATGTACTTTAAAAATGTTAAAATTATAAAGATGTAGTTTGAGATTATTAAAGTGAGAAATAATAGATGCCAGACAAAAACTACAAAAACAAGAGAGGTAAAGTTCCATGCAAAATCAACACTATAATCGCGTTATTACAACTCCCTTAGGCAATATGATTGCTACAGCAAATGAAGATGCAATTATCTCTTTTGATTTTATAGAAGAGGGTAAAATCTATCAATCAATAAATGCTCCATCTCCTCTTTTACTTAGGCTTGAAAAAGAAGTTCTTGAGTATTTTAGAGGAGAGAGAAAAGAGTTTACGATACCTCTGTCTCCAAGTGGAACAACATTTCAAAAAGAGGTTTGGGATACACTTTTGAGCATACCCTATGGCACAACAGTCTCGTATAAAACAGAAGCAAAGATATTTGGAAATCCAAAAGCTATAAGAGCAGTTGCAAATGCAAATGGAAAAAACCCTATTTCCATTTTGATTCCATGTCACAGAGTCATAGCATCAGATGGCAGTTTGGGTGGGTATAGCGGAGGATTAGACAAAAAAAAGTTTTTACTTTTTCTTGAGAGCGATTTTTTTCAATAATATTCATATATATAGATGATACGTTTTATTGCTAAAGATTAAGAAAATAAATAATTGAATGCTCCCGAATAATTATTAAGTTGGATCCTGAATCAAGTGCAGGATGACATTTTGTTTGTTTGGGAAGATGCGTGTCCCGTCATTCCGTGCTTGATACGGAATCTGGTTTATAAATTAATCAGGGGGTTCGATTAATTAAACAAAGGAAGGAATTTCAAACTATGAAAATAGCAATAGCAGGAACAGGATATGTAGGCTTAAGTAACGGCATACTCTTAGCGCAAAACAATGAAGTGGTAGCACTTGATATTATTCCTGAAAAAATAGAGATGCTCCAAAACAAAATCTCTCCTATTGAAGATAAAGAGATAGAAGAGTATCTCAAAAAAGAAAGTTTGAATTTTAGAGCTACTTTAGATAAAGCAGATGCATACGTGGATGCCGAGTATATTATCATCTCTACACCTACTGACTATGACCCAGAAACAAACTATTTCAACACCAAGTCAGTAGAAGACGTAGTAAAAGATGTACTCACTTATAATCCAAATGCGACAATGGTTATCAAGTCTACAGTGCCTGTAGGTTATACCAAAAGTTTAAGAGAAAAATTTAGTACTGAAAATATTATATTTTCTCCTGAGTTTTTAAGGGAAGGAAAAGCGCTGTACGATAATCTTTATCCAAGTAGAATCATAGTGGGAGAACAATCGGAGCGCGCTAAAACTTTTGCCAACCTTTTAGCCCAAGGTGCAATTAAAAAAGATATAACTATTTTGTTTACAGACTCAACAGAAGCAGAAGCTATAAAACTCTTTTCAAATACTTATCTTGCTATGAGAGTCGCATACTTCAATGAGCTAGACTCTTATGCAGAAGTACACCATCTAAACTCAAAACAAATTATAGAAGGTGTAGGTTTGGATCCTCGCATAGGAAAGCATTATAATAACCCAAGCTTTGGATATGGTGGATACTGTTTACCAAAAGATACAAAACAACTAAGAGCAAACTATAGTGAAGTACCAAGCAACCTAATAAGTGCAATAGTAGATGCAAACACAACAAGAAAAGATTTTATAGCAAAATCTATAATGCAAAAGTTAAATCTTACTATGAGTGAAAATATAAAAACAACTAAAATAGTGGGGATATATAGGCTCGTCATGAAATCAGGAAGTGATAACTTTAGAGCAAGTGCTATACAAGGCATAATGAAACGATTAAAAGCAAAAGGTATAGAAGTAGTAATCTATGAACCAAATATAGATGAAGAACTGTTTTTTAACTCAAAAGTCATAAAAGATCTAAATGAGTTTAAGTCAATCTCAGATGTTATAATAGCAAATAGACAAAGTGAAGACCTAAACAATGTAGAAAATAAAGTTTATACTCGCGATATTTTTGGTAGTGATGATTGATATATTAGTGAGAGAAAATGGTAGAAAATAGTATTCTAATTTATAAAATATCTTCTAAACATGGTAATTTTGATGATATTAAGCCATGATTTACACTTTTTAAGAAGTGATATGAAAAAGATTTTTTTAAAAATGAAAATATGAGTAAACAATTTGAAAGTGAGGTTTTACTTCGTAAGCCATATAAGACGATCTTTTTAGTTCAATTCTAACACTAATGAGGATAAATCATTTCTACTCTATATAGAGTAAAATAATGTATGGAAATTGTAACAAGTAAAACTAGAGGGAAGTTGAAAATATCTAAAATAAGGGATTGGTAGTAATGATGGTGCTCACAACTGGACTCGAACCAGTGACTTTTACCTTGTCGAGGTAACACTCTACCAACTGAGTTATGCGAGCAAATTAAGAGTGACATTGTAGCTAAGAATCCTTAAAGTAATTTTTCTTGACTTAGGACAAATATTTATATTTATTTTATGTTTATAGAGTGTATAATTTCAATTACAAATAAAGTACCCAAAAGGTAGGATATGCACTTAAAAGAGCTAGAAGAATTAGGATTACAAAATATTGGTAAGGTTTATCATAATTTAAGTTATGAAGAACTTATACAACATGAACTTGATAACGGTGAGTGTGCTCAGACAAAGACGGGTGCAACAGCAGTTGATACAGGTATCTTTACAGGTCGTAGCCCAAAAGATAAATACTTCGTAGATCGTGATCCATCAAACAAATATATAGCGTGGGGAGATGTAAATAAAAAAGTCTCTTCAGAAATTTTTGAAGAACTTCTTGAGGTTGCAAAAGAGCAACTCTCAGGAAAAGACCTTTACATCACAGATGCTTTTTGTGGAGCTTCTGCAGCTTCTAAGAGGTCTGTTCGTTTTGTCTCTGAAATAGCATGGCAATCGCACTTTGTTAAAAATATGTTTATACGCCCAACTAGCTCAGAGCTAGAAGTATTTAAAACTGAGTTTACAATTTTAAATGCGTGTAAAGCGGTAAATAAAAAATGGAAAGAACATGGCCTAAACTCAGAAGTCTTTGTACTTTTTGATGTTGAGAACAACATAGCTATTATCGGCGGTACTTGGTATGGTGGTGAGATGAAAAAAGGGATTTTTTCAATGATGAACTACTGGCTGCCGCTAGAAGGAAAGCTTCCAATGCACTGCTCTGCAAATGTTGGAGAAGATGGTGATACAGCACTTTTCTTTGGACTTAGCGGAACAGGTAAAACCACACTAAGTACAGACCCAAAAAGAGCACTTATCGGAGACGATGAGCATGGTTGGGATAACCATGGAGTCTTTAACTTTGAGGGTGGATGCTATGCTAAGGTTATAAATCTTGATGCAAAGAGCGAGCCTGAAATATACAATGCTATTAGAACTAACGCCCTTTTAGAAAATGTTGTTATGTACGGAGAGGGCGAAGTTGATTATGAAGATAACTCAAAAACTGAAAATACTCGTGTCTCTTACCCAATAGAACATATAGAAAATCACAAAGACAACTTAATGGCTGGGCATCCACAAAACATAATTTTCCTAACAGCCGATGCTTTTGGCATACTTCCTCCAGTTTCAAAACTCACAAAAGAGCAGGCAATGTACTACTTCTTAAGTGGATATACTGCAAAAGTTGCAGGAACGGAGAGAGGCATAACTGAACCAGTTGCAACTTTCTCGGCTTGTTTTGGAGAGGCTTTTTTACCTCTTCATCCTACAGTTTATGCTAATCTCTTAGGTGAGAAAATTGATGCACATGATGTTCATGTCTACCTTGTAAACACTGGTTGGACTGGTGGAGGTTATGGTGTTGGAAAGCGAATGAGCATCAAAAATACCCGTGCTTGCATTAACGCCATATTGGACGGAACTATAAAAGATAGTGAATTTGATACTATTGAGGTTTTTGGACTACAAGTTCCAAAAACGCTAGGAGATATAGACCCTAATATCTTAAACCCTCGTAATGCGTGGAGTGATAAAGATCTTTTTGATAGTAAAAGAGACAACCTAGCAAAAATGTTTATAGAAAACTACAAGAAGTACCAAACAAGTGAACATACTGATTTCGCACCATATGGTCCAAAGTTATAAAAAAAGGGGGGGGGAGTTTTTTATAAACTCACCTCTTTTTTTTGAAGAGGTTGTTTCTTTCGTTTTCTAAAGAAGCTATTGCTTACGCTTTGTGGCTTTTTCCATATAGAACCACAAAGCGCCTCCAAAAATTACTAAAATCAAAGGTGCTATCCAGGGTTTTTCACCAATGAAACCAGCCACTTTTACTAAAGCGCTTCCAGAATAGTAACTACCAAGCCCAAAAACTAAAGCCCAAACTGCAGCACTAAGGACATTAAGGACTGCAAACCTTTTAAAATCATACTTTGTTAGACCAATAGCTATAGGGATAAGGGTCTTGATGCCATAAACAAACTTTTGAAAAAGTATGATCCATGAACCATATTTTTTCATCAACACATGTGAGAGCGCTAACTTTCTTCTATGTTTTCTAAGACCATCCATCATCATACTTTTTTGATAGCGAGCCATGTAGAAAAGTAAAAAATCACCTAAGGTGTTTGCTGTAAACGCTATTAAAATAGATAAAGTAAGATCCATCTCACCTAAAAAAGAGAGAACTCCAGCCCCAATAATCGCTACGAAACCACCACCCAAAGAGTAGAGAAAAAGTCCTATATATCCATATGTAGCGAGATTGCTAAATGTATCTTCCAAAATTAATATTCCTTGATTTTATTTCATAAAATAAAGGAAACCTTTATTCTATATTTGTCACGGTATCGGAAGTAATTCCGCTACCTACGCTAACACTTGGTTTCCTTCGGCAGGAAGCCCTCGCAACTTGTTGCTCTTGTGTTTTGTCACGGTATCGGAAGTAATTCCGCTACCTACTCTAACACTTTGTTTCCTTGGGCAGGAAGCCCTCTCAACTTGTTGCTCTTGGTTTATAGTTGTTTTATCTTCATGATTTCATCACGAAGTCTTGCAGCTTCTTCAAAGTTTAACTCTTTTGCAGCTTGTTTCATCTTTAGAGATAGCTCTTTTACTATTACTTTTTTCTCTGCTGCTGGAATTTTATCCATTTTTTTGTGTTTTTGGTAGATGCCGCCATGATCTTCTAGTTTTAGATTTGCATCTAGTTTTCTTATGGTTGTAGTTGGAGTGATGCCGTGTTTTTTGTTGTGAGCTTCTTGTATCTCTCGTCTTGCATTGGTTTTATCTATCGCTCTTTGCATAGAGCCTGTTATCTTATTTGCATACAAAATAACTCTACCATTTGAGTTTCTAGCACCTCGTCCTATGGTCTGAACAAGTGCAGTCTCACTTCTTAAAAAGCCTTCTTTATCGGCATCTAAAATGGCTACAAGTGAGACTTCTGGTAAGTCTAGTCCCTCACGAAGCAAGTTGATGCCGATGAGCACATCAAACTCGCCAAGTCTAAGTGCACGAATGATTTGGTTTCTCTCTATGGTGTCGATGTCTGAGTGCATATACTGAACTTTAATGCCTAAATCTGCTAAGTACTTTGTGAGTGCTTCTGCCATTTTTTTGGTCAAAACTGTTATAAGAACTCTCTCATCTTTAACAGTTATCTTTTTTATCTCATCGTGAATATCTTCTACTTGGTTATCAGATGTTCTTATCTCTAAAATGGGGTCTAGCAGTCCAGTAGGGCGGATGATTTGCTCAGCTTTTACACTTGACATCTCAAGTTCATACTCTGATGGTGTGGCTGAGACAAAGAGATAATGGGGCGCTTTAACAATGTACTCATCAGCTTTTAGCGGACGATTGTCTAGTGCTGATGGAAGACGAAAACCATGTTCTACTAAAACCTCTTTTCTAGCGCGATCCCCTGCATACATTCCACGATACTGCGGGAGTGAGACATGCGACTCATCTACAATAACTAGATAGTCTTTGTGATTTACTGCAAAGTAGTCAAGCAGAGTAAAAGGGGCTTCACCTGGTTTTTTGTTAGTAAGAAGTCTTGAGTAGTTCTCAACTCCCTTACACATTCCAGTAGTTTGTAGCATCTCTAAGTCAAACTCAACTCTCTGTTTTAGCCTTTGGTACTCTACTACTTTTCCCTCTTTTTGGAAAAATGCAAGCCTATCATCTAGCTCTTCTTCTATACGTTTTATCGCGACCGCCATCTTTTCTTGAGAGACGCTAAACTGTGAAGTTGCATAAATCGTGAACTTTTTATGCTCTTCTAGTTTTTTGTTATCTATCACATCTATAGTGTACATAGCCTCTATCTCATCACCAAAAAACTCTATACGCAGGGCTTCTTGCTCAAAATATGGAGGATAAACATCCATAGTTTCACCATTTACTCTGATGTGACCGCTATCAAAAAAACTATCGTTTCTGCTGTAACCCATCTCAACGAGGCGAAGAAGGAGCTTTTTTTGAGCTATCTCATCTCCAACTTCAAGAGATTGCACCATGTTTAGGTACTCTTCTGGATCTCCCAAACCATAGTTTGCAGAGACAGATGCAACAACTATCACATCATCATAAGAGAGCAGATTTGCAGTTGAAGAGAGTCTTAGGCGCTCTAACTCATCATTTATAGCACTATCTTTTTCTATAAAAAGGTCTTGGCGTGGGATATAAGCCTCTGGCTGATAGTAGTCATAGTAAGATACAAAATACTCAACATGGTTGTTTGGAAAAAACTCTCTAAATTCACTGTAGAGTTGTGCTGCAAGAGTTTTGTTGTGAGTCATAATGATGGTTGGCATCTTCACATTTTCTATAACTCTTGCCATAGTATGAGTTTTACCACTTCCAGTCACACCCTCAAGAGTTTGGTAACGGTTTCCATCAAGAATCGATTTGCTCAAAACTTCTATGGCTTTTGGCTGATCACCAGCTGGCTGATAAGGAGATACGACTTTAAAATTTGGTTCTTTTTTCATGGATGAAATTATAGCTAAATGGAGATAATGCCAAAGAAGAGTAGTGTTTTTAAAAGGAAGGTTGTTGTGTGACTTTTTAGAGAGCAATGTTTACGAGGCTTATTTTTAAGCTTGATATAATAAGATATTGGATACTAACAGTACAAAAGGATTTCAAATGAGTAAAATATTATTAAGCCAAATTTTTTAAACCAAAATCTTATCGTTTTTCTTTTGGATTTGACAGACAATATCTAAGTGAAAATACAAGCTTTAGAGCAAATTATTCACAGGGTGCAACATGGGGAGATAAAGATCATTATTTTTACCTTTTAGCAGATGCTTTACTCTATACAGAAAATATTTTAACATTAGGAGTTGGCGGAGTTATGGGTGCAACTCTCCATCAAGGAAAATATTTTCAAACTAATCTTGAAGTAAATCAGCGTATTTATAGCACTGGTGATACTCAATTTCTTTTCTCAGCTTCACAGCGTTACCACTCTTCACAAAACACATCACTAGCCATTTCGTATGATTATGTGCAAAAAGATGAGGTTGACTGGAAAACTTTTAAATTATCACTTGATTATTTCTTTTAAAATAATTTAAGTAGCTTGACAAGGGGATACAATATGTGTGTTTGAAGCTAATTATCATCATTATTAAATATGCAAAAAAATAAATACTTTAATTAAAATCAATAAATATAATTAATTATTAAGACTAAACTTAATATAAAATTAACACTCTATTGCTATGCTTACACTTCAAAGTTCCTTGCCATGATCTTAGTTTGGCGACTACAAGGCAAGGAATGGCGGCAAGCACCAAGATGATTTTACCATTATTTTAGTTAATCAACATTGGTGCTATACATTATATAAACCATGGAGATGAGAAATGACAAAAGTAAATGGTATAAGTTTATCTTTGATTGCTGCTGTAACATTTTTAAATGTAGCAAATGCAGATTCAACAGATTTGGGGGAAGTCTCTGTTACAGCCACAAAAACAGAGAGAAAAGTTTCTGATGTGCCAGCAAGCATTAACATCATTACAGAAAAAGATATTGAAAATTCAGTTGCTTTAAGTGCGAATGAAATTTTAAAAAATGTTGCCGGTTTAAACATACGAAACAGTATGGGGCTAATGTCTGTTGATACAAGCAACAAGGTATATATGAGAGGATTTGGAGGAAGTGATGCTCGCTCTTTAGTGTTAATAGATGGTGTTCCTATGAATGATCCATATACGGGCGCTGTGGATTGGAATCAGATTCCGATGAGTTCAATAAAAAGAATAGAGGTGGTTAAAGGTTCCGGTTCCTCTTTGTATGGTTCAAATGCTATGGGTGGTGTCATTAATATTATTACTAAAAAACCTAAAGAACAAAAAACTGATATTACTCTTAGTTATGGAAGCATGAATACTAAGATAGGTTCAATCTCTACTACTGGAAAGGTGGGTAAATTTGGTTATTTTTTCTCTGGACAGATGGCAAAAAGTGATGGATATATAACTGATGTAGCTACTAATCAGAAAGAAAATAGTATCAAAAGAGGTGTTGAGAGAGAGAATGCAAATATAAAGTTTACATATGATATCGATGACACTTCAGATATCACCGCTTCTTATATTTATTATCACAATCAAGATGTGGGTGCTTTAGACGTGCCCAGCGGCTATAATCCATACGAAAAGACAATGCATACACTTCAAGCAACTTATGCAAAATTTTTTGACAATTTATCAGATATGAAAATTACTATTTACAGTAAACCCGGTGAGAATTCATATGACTCATTAAAATATAATGCTACCTACCAAACAGAATTGCAATATAAAGATGAAGGTAAAAACGATGATTATGGTGTAACCGCTCAATATACTATTCCAATAGGAGACCATATTATAACGGCTGGGGTTGATATGAAAAATAGTTATGCAGAGAAAAAAGATATCTACGCTACAAGTGGTACTATATTTAAGAAAGGAAGTCAAGACTATTATGGAATATTTGCGCAAGATGAATGGTTTATAAATAAACAATTTATTTTAAACATCGGTGGAAGAGTGGATTACTATAAAAATCATAGCGGTGAAATGCATGATGAAGTCAATAGTATTGATACAAATTATCAAGAGAAAACATTTAATGCTTTTAGCCCTAAAATTGGAGCAGTTTATCATGCAACTAAATCAACATCTTTAAGAGCTTCTATAGGTAAAGCATTTAGAGCACCAACTGTAAGCGATCTCTATAGCAACTGGGTATATTATTCGAATGTGTATGCAGGAAATCCAAATTTAGATCCTGAGACCGTAATTTCTTATGAGATTGGAGTAGATCAAAAAATTGGAGATGGTAATATTCATATTACAGCGTATCGAAGTGATGCTGAGGATTTTATATACTCTATAGATCCGCTTGATCCCTTAAGTACAAATTATAAAGAGAAAACTAATGTGGGTGAAGTAGAGATTCAAGGGGTGGAGTTTGAAGTTGATTATACTTTTACAGATGCGTTAAAAGTAATGGCTAACTACACATACAATGAATCAAAAATCAAAAAATTTGAGGCTAACAGTGCGCTAGAGGGGAAATATTTAACATATATTCCAAAAAATAAAGCTTCAGTTTCTATTGAGTATATGAATCCAAAAATTATTAATATAATCGCTAGTGGTAGATATGTAGGAAAACGTTATAGTGATGATGCAAATACAGAATCTAGTGCATATGAAAGTTACACTCTGTTTGATTTAAAATTATCAAAAAAAATAACCAAAAACAGCGAACTTGAAGTAAGTGTAGATGATTTGTTTGATAGAGGGTATATAGAATATCATAACTCCCCAGGCAGAGTAGTAACAGCAAGACTTAAAATGAGTTTTTAACAATGAAGCTTATAATAAATTTAAAAAAAGCTAGTCTCATAGTGTTTCTGTTTTTACCCATAGCACTAAACGCTTCAACATGGATTTATCAATATAAAAATAAAGAAACAAATGAAAAAGAGCTGTTAATAAAAAAAGGTAATTATCCAAATGGTAAGCAAATAGAGAGTTTTAATGACTCAGAAATCTTTATACGAGACATGGATAACAGTGTAGCAAGGACAAGTGTTGTAAATGGAAAAATACCTTTTGATGTGCCGTATAAAGGAAGCTATCATATTTTTTTTAAAAATCTATATGTAGAAAATGAAGTTTTACATATAGAGTTATCCAGCATACGCGTATATAATGTTTATGGTGATTTACAAGATGCACTTGTAAAAGAGGTGCGTGGTAAAACGGTTGGTACTCACTATGCAAAAGAGCCGTTGGCTGATGTACCATTTGAAGTAATTTTACAAAAACCTATAAGAAAGCATCACATTAACTGTTGCCTATACTCTGGGGATATCTTGCCATTTAAGATCTATTTTAAGGGCAGTATCAAAAAAGATATACCTTTAAAAGTCTATACTCAAAAAGGTTGGACAAGCAAGATAAATCCCGATAGTGATGGAATTATCTCCTTTGAAATTCCAAGAAATACTTATGCTGATATAAAAACCAATAAAAGATATACAGAGTCTTTATTGGTAGAAGCTAATTATGAAGAAAATGTAAGTGGAATTTATAATGATAAAGAGTATAAAAAAAGAGTTTATACAATGACCCTGCCATTTGATTTTCATACTTCACCTCTTGAATACTCATCTCAACTTTCTGGTTTTTATGTAGTTGTCGGTGTAATGCTTGTTTTTTCATTAGGCATCTATTACTACAGACGAAAAAAGAAAAAAGAACCAAAAGAGATATGGTTTGATGAAAAATAGAGAAGTTATATTTTAAGGAGTATTGGTGTCAAATTTAAAAAAGAAAATCAATAATATGAATCTTGTAAGATTTCGTTTTTGGTTTCAAATAGTTGCATTTTTATTGATTGTATATGGTGGATATATTGGCTTTGATTTGGGTGATAAATTGCCTACTTTTGCGTGCGTATATAATGGTGATTTTACTGGTGGAAAGTGCTATTTGGGGATGTTGCAGCATGATTTAAATCACCATTGGGAGACTTTTTTAGGATTTGCCGGATATGCTTTTTTAATTTCATTAGGAATGTTTATGGTTTGGTTTTGGCTTTTAAATAAAGCTTGGTGCGGTTTTGTATGTCCGCTTGGTACAATGCAGGACTGGATTACAGCCTTTAGAAAAAAGTTAAAAATAAGATTTTCACAGTATGACTGGTCTAGCAGAGCAAAGATAAAATCAATTAAGTGGATTTTATTGATTTTACTTTTGATAATTCCTGTCATGATTTCAAACTCTATTTTTGGACTTCCAACACTTCCAAATGGATTATCAATGCCCTTTTGCGACATTTGCCCGGGAAGAATGCTTATACCTGCTTTTACAGGTAATTTCAGTCAATTTTATATTGATTTTTCCTCTAAAACAGAGATTGTAATGACTACTTTGGGAATGATTATCGTTGGTCTATTTTTAGTTGGTTCCTTTATAAAAAAAAGATTCTTTTGTTATTTTTGTCCTATGGCGGCACTGCAGTATACTTTTTCAAAACCGGCTCTTTTAAAGCTCTACAAAGATGGTAGTAAATGTACAAAATGTGGTGATTGTTATAGAGCATGTGATATGGATATTTTAGAGATAGCTGATGATGTTACAAGTAAAAACCTTGTAACTGAAGATTGTACACTGTGTTTAAAATGTGTTGCAGCTTGTCCTGAAGAGGGCTGTTTGGAAGCAAATTTTGCAGGAAAAACTATTTTTGAATCAACAAAAGAGGGCTTTATAATTAGGATGGCTATGGATAAAAAAGGGGAATTAAGTGAGCAGCATTGAGCGCACAATTGAAACACCAAAAGATAAACAAAACAGACATAAAGCCATGGAGGCAATAAAAGTTATAAAGAGCATTAAAGATGATTTTAAATCTCCAATTGAAAGTATGAACTATTTTTATGATTTATTTGAAAGAGTTTACTGTAAAAATGAACCACTCCATGAGGGTAAAACAAAAGTAGGGACTATGTGTATACAGATACCCTCTGAAATTATTTATGCTCTTGATGGAGTTCCTATAAGATTGTGTAATGGTTTTTATACGGATGATGAAATAGGAAGCGATTTATTACCGCAAAAAGCTTGTCCATTAGTAAAAGCTACTGTCGGACACTTTGCATCAAACAATTTTACTGATAAGCCCGATATTGTATTTTCTCCTACCACTTGTGATCAAAAAACAAAAGCAGGAGCTATCATAAAAAATTTTGGTTATAAGGTTATTGATGTTGACTTTCCTCGTACAAAAGATAGTGAAGGAAGCCGTGAATACTGGAGAAAAAGTATAAAACAATTTGCAGTTGAATTATCAAAGTTTAAAAACAAAAAACTCACAAAGTCAAATTTAGAAGTTTCAATAAAAAAGATAGGCTATGCACAATCACTCTATCATAAATTGTCAGAATATAGAAAAGAAGAAAATGTTCCTATTTTAGGGTTAGATATGTTTTTGATAACAAACGCTTTTTTCTTCGACAAAATAGATAGTTGGATAGATGCCATGGAAGTTTTACTTAAAGAGATGAGAACAAGAGTGGATGAAAAAATAAATGTCGCCGGCAAAATGAGTCCAAGAATTGTTTTTACAGGCTCTCCACCTATCTTTCCAAACTATAAGATACCTCTTATTATAGAACAATCGGATGCTTTGATTGTAGCTGATGAAACTTGTAGTTCAAACAGAATGTTTAATGATATGGTAGCTGTTGATGAGTGGAATTTATATGATATGATAGATTCCATTTCAGATAAGTATCTAAAAGCCTGCACTTGTCCAATTTTTACAACCAATGAGGATCGCATAAGAAGAATTATTGATCTTGTAAAAAACTATAAGGCTGATGCTGTTATATATCAAGCATTTGCAGGATGTACAGTATATGAGATGGAACAAAGAAGTGTGCTTGAAGCTATGGAAAAGGCAGGTATTGCTATTTTGTATATTGAGAGTGATTATAGCCCTTCTCAACAAGGACAGTTAAGCACAAGGATTGAAGCTTTTATGGAATCACTAAAGAGTAGAAAAAGAAAGAAAAAATGAAATCATATATTTACGAGTATAGCAAATGATATTTCTAACTATATTTTTTATGGGTTTGCAATTAGGGGCAACTGCTTGCGCTATTGGTTGTATGCCTGTAATGAGTCCTATTTTACTAGCTAATGGAGAAGATAGATCAAGAACTATGAAAATTTTAGTTCAGTTTTTTGGAGCTAAACTAGTTGCTTATACTCTCATAGCAGTTTTAGCCTTTTTTGGAGCTGCCTTAGTCAAATCTATGATTGAAAATTCTTTTTTCTCACAAATATTAGGGGCTTTTATTATTTTACTTGGTATCTGGCTCTTTTTTACAGCCCTAAGAGCTAAAAAATCCTGTATAAAGGATTGCACAAATTCAAAAGTATCTACTTTAGGATATCTAGGAATCGGGTTCTTTAGTTCTTTTAGTTTTTGTGCTCCTATGATGTCTCTTGTTTTACTAAGTTCTACAACTGCTGATTTTAATACTTCACTATTGTATGGAATTTCTTTTGGTTTAGGTGTAGTTTTAATACCATTTTTGTTTTTTTACTTATTTATCTTTAAAATAAGTTCAAGTATTGCTGTGCAATTAGCAAAATATAAAAAGCATATAGAAATTTTTGCCTCATTATCATTAATTATTATAGGATTTTTAGTTTACTATCAACATTTGAAACTATAAATATTTTATAACTAGTTCTCCTGATTAGTGGTATTTATAAAATTATGTTTTAAAAGAGGTAACTATATAAAATGTGCTACTAAGAGTTAGTTTTCAAAAAGTCATATAATTTTCCTCCAATGATTGTATAATCGCAAAAATAAAGATCTAAAGGTTTAAACCAAAAATGCAAGAGATTGAAAATATTGAACTAGAGTATTTAAAACTAGAAGATGCGAAAGAACTTCAAGAGGCGATGATGATATCTTATCCTAATTTGCCAGACTCTTATTGGAGAGAGAGCCAGATAAAAACTCTGACAGAGAAGTTTCCTGATGGGCAGATTGTTATCAAAGTTGATGGCGAGATTGCTGCTTGTGCTCTTTGTATTATAATTGAATATGAGAAATTTTCACACCACCATACATACAAAGAGATCACAGGAGACTATACATTTAGCACCCATGATGATGATGGAGATATCTTATATGGCATCGATGTTTTTGTAAAACCAAAATTTAGAGGACTTCGTTTAGGACGACGCTTATATGATTATAGAAAAGAGCTTTGCGAAAAACTAAATCTAAAAGGGATAGCTTTTGGTGGAAGAATTCCAAATTATCACAAATATGCGGATGAAATATCGCCAAAAGAGTATATAGAAAAGGTAAAAAGAAAAGAGATTGAAGATCCTGTACTGAACTTTCAAATCTCTAATGATTTTCATCCATCTAAAATCTTAAAAGGATATCTAGAAGGAGATTTAGATTCTGGCGAATTTGCAGTACTTCTTGAGTGGGATAATATCTACTATGAACGTCCAAATAAGAAGGCTACAACAAAGAAGAAGATAGTTCGTTTAGGTTTAGTACAGTGGCAAATGAGGCCTTACTCAAACTTGGATGATTTGATGCAACAAGCGGAATATTTTTTAGATACAGTCTCAGGATATCGCTGTGATTTTGCTCTTTTTCCAGAGTTTTTCAACGCTCCGCTGATGGCTGAAAACAACCATATGTCAGAGCCAGATGCCATAAGAGAGTTGGCAAAATATACGCAAACTATAGCTAAAAGGTTTTCTGAACTATCCATCTCGTACAATATCAACATCATAACAGGAAGTATGCCAGAGATGAAAGATGGAGATCTTTACAATGTTGGATATTTGTGTAGACGTGATGGTAGTACAGAGAGATATGAGAAAATCCATGTAACTCCAGACGAGGCAAAAGTTTGGGGTATGCAAGGTGGAGATACTCTAAAAACTTATGATACAGATTGTGGAAAAATCGGAATACTTATCTGTTATGATGCTGAGTTTCCAGAACTTAGCCGTTTACTTGCCCAGGAGGGAATGGATATCCTCTTTGTTCCATTTTTAACAGATACTCAAAATGGATACTCTCGCGTAAGACTCTGTTCACAAGCTCGCGCTATAGAAAATGAGTGCTATGTGGCTCTTGCAGGAAGTGTTGGAAATCTACCAAATGTACACAATATGGATATGCAGTTTGCCCAATCAGCAGTTTTTACACCATGTGATTTTGCATTTCCTACTAATGGCATCAAAGCAGAAGCCATAGCAAATAGTGAGATGGTACTGATTGCCGATGTTGACATAGACTTACTCACAGAGCTAAACAAACTTGGAAGTGTAAGAAACTTAAATGATAGAAGAAAAGATATGTACGAAGTGGTAAAAAAATACTAACTTAAAATATAAGGAAAATAAATGAAAGATAAAATTGTATTAGTAACTGGAGCAAATCGCGGTTTAGGAAGAGCTTTTGTAGAGAAGATTTTGGAGTTAAAGCCGAGTAAGATATATTGCGCGGCTAGGGATATTGATAGCCTAAAAGGCATCAAAGCTATGAGTGATATTATAGAAACTATAGAGTTAGATATCGCTTCAAAAGAGTCTATAGATAAGGCAGTAGCAAACATTAAAAAGTTAGATGTTCTTATAAATAACGCTGGCGTAAACTCAAATACAAGGCTCTTTGATGATAGTTTTTTTGATATAGAAGTGAACTTAAAAGGGACTAGTAATCTTACACAAGCGCTTTTTGAAAAACTAAAAAACTCAAAAGGAACAGTTATAAATGTCACTTCAGTATTGGCTCTAATCAACCTACCTGTGCTAGGAAATTACTGTATTTCTAAAAGTGCACTGCACTCTTTTACACAAGCATTAAGAGTCGAGTTTGGACTCTTTGGTGGTGAGGTTTATGAGGTGTTACCTGGTCCGATTGAGACTAGAATGACAGAGGGTTCCCAAATGCCAAAAACAAGTCCGCAAGATATAGTAGATGCGACTTTAGAGTCTATGAAAAAAAGAGTTTACGAGATATATCCTGATGGATTTGCACAAATGGTCAAAAAAAGACTTCAAAAAGAGCCACAAAAACTTATAGAAGAGTTTGCAATGAGTCTTCAAGGATAAAAAAGTTCTTTAAAAAATATCAAGAATTATAACTAAATTTGAATAGCAACATAATTTCAAATTAAGATATTGTAGTATGTCGAAAATAAAATGGAGTTAGAATGAAAAAAATTATAGTAGGTTTAATTGCAACATTTTTGTTTGTTGGATGTAGTTCGAAAGGTTCTACAGAAGTAGTTGAACCAAAATTAGTTATTGGAAAAAGTTTGTCAGACCTAGCGCTTAATGATCAGTTTAAAAAAGAACATAAGCTTGAAGCTACTACAAAAAAAGTGATATTTGCATTTTCAAAAGATATAGCTCACACTTGTAATGACTATTTCGTAGCGCAGTCTCCTACATATTTGAGCCAAAATAACACACAGTTTGTAGCAGACGTGAGTGCAGCACCATCACTGATAAGAAGCATGTTTATACTACCAGGCCTAAAAGACTTTAAGCACACAGTTTTACTGCTTGATGATAAAAAAATAGCGGCACCCTATAGAGAAGGGATGGATACTGAAAAGATAGTGGTTGTACATATAGAAGATGAGTCAATTACAAAAATAGAAACTATTTCTTCAGAAGATGAGCTAAAAAAAGTAATAGAAGCTAAATAAGCTTCTATTCCTTAGCATTTTAGAGAAATTTTAGAAAATCTAAGCCTATTGTTTAAAAGAGTGAAGTAAAGATTATAGTTTTTGTGATAGAATTATAACTATATAAAAACATAGGAATCTTTATGCAAAATCAGACAAATTTAGACAAACTAAACGATAAAATATCCCAAATACTTCAAAGTTATAACTCTCTAAAAGAAGAAAACAAAAGTTTTCGTACAGAACTCATAACACTTAAAGCAGAAAATCAAGCAAAAGATGCAGAGATAGAAAAACTTATAGAAGCGAATTTAATGAAAGATTTGGAAATAGAAGAGATAGTTGAAAAAATAGAAAGCATCTTAGAGTAGGGCTTATGAGCAAAAAAATAGGGTTACTCATAGGAGGTCGTCGTTTTGATGTTGATGTAGAGGACAATTTTGCACCTTTTTTAGAAAAAAACATGGCAAAAGACTTTAACAAAGATGGCAATAATGATCTAAAAAAACTACTCCATGCTTATGTAAGAAGAACGCATGAGTTGTTCTTACAGGAGAAACAAATAGAAGATTTGCTCAGCAAAACAGAACTTTAGCTTTAAATAGTTTCTATTTTAGCTTAGTATAAGCTAAGATGGATACAATTTCATCCTCTTTATACAGAGATGGTGTGCGCTCGTAGCTCAGCTGGATAGAGCACTGGTTTGCGGTACCAGCGGTCACACGTTCGAATCGTGTCGGGCGCACCATACTTAAACTCCCTCAACAACAAACTTTCAAATACTTTTACATCAATCCATTTTAGCACAATGCTCAATTACCCTTTGCCCAACTCAAGCAGTAAGTGCAACACCTAGTTAAATTGCTATATAAGACTTTATAATTGTATCGAAAAAACTTCTGCACATGTCTTCTTTGCTTGCATCAATTACAATATAAAGGACAAAATAAATTTGGTATTTTTCAGGTACAATATTACCCATATTTTAATAAAATAACAGAAGGATTAAGCGATGCCGTCGATTAGCTTGAGTAAACAGATTAGTATAGGGTTTGCAATTATCCTATTGGCTATGATTATCATGGGTGTTATTGCTGTAAGTAGCATGTCAAAGGCTACTTCAAATTCAAAAACACTTGATGCTGAGTATATAGAGGAAGTATCTATTGTAACTTCGTTGGAGAGAAACTATGCAAAAGGTCGTATAGAGATAGTAAAATTTCTCTATTCTGAAGATATAGAGTTCATAAAAGGTGCACAAAAGCACGTTGTAAAGGTATATGAGAGATTAAATGAACTCAAAGAATTTTCTAAAAAATATCCTAATTTAAAGGTTCTAGCAAAAGAACTTCCAGTTATTGAATCAGGTATAAATGATTATAAATCATATGCACAAGAAGTTGAAGCTCTTATTGTAAAGAAAAAAGAGCTTCAAAAAGAACTAGATGCAAAGGCAATAGCTTTTACTGAGCATGCACAATCAGTACTAAAAAGCCAACAAAAACAGATGAGAAAATCGGCTCAAACTAAAGTAGAGATGCCACTACGCACAGAAAGACTTTTTATATCTTATGATGCGCTTATTCGTGGTTTAGAACTTCGTTTAGACAACTTTAGAGCAAGTGCTAGTGGTGATGCATCTATTTTAGAAAAGGCACTTAAGGATTTTGACAAAGTATTGGCTCCTATCCAATCACTTCGCAATGATGCAAGAAATGCAAAAAATATAGAATCATTTAAAATATTTGAAGAAGCTACTATCGCTTACAAAAATAATCTTGAAGATATAATGGCAATAAACCTTAAAGTCGAGGCAATTAAAGCAAAAACAGTGCAGTCTGCTCTTAGCACTCTTCCTTTGATAGAAGAGGTAAGCCTTGCAGGATTTAACGCTACAAAACGAGTGTCTAAAGAGTCTATAGAAGATTTAGATAGTTCAGAAATGAAAATGATTGCTATCTTAATTTTTGTTATATTGATTGGTCTAAGTGTTGCATGGTACATAGTTGTAATGGGAATTAACAAACCACTTACTAAATTTAAAGAGAGTATGTTACAAATAGCAAATGAGCATAATCTTGCTATAAAAGTTGATACACAAGCACCAGTGGAAATAAGTCAAATAGCATCTAGCTTCAATGATTTTATAAAAAAACTTTTTGATCTTATTGACAATACAAAGCGTTCATCAAATGAAAATGCGGCTATCGCACATGAGCTCTCAACTACAGCACTAGGTGTTGGGAATAATGTTGAAAAATCAGTTATCGTAACACAAGAAGCGAACCAAAGAGCTATACAAATAAGAGAAGAGATTCGTTCATCTATTATAGATGCGCAAGAGAGTAAAAAAGAGATAATGAGAGCAAATGAAAATCTAAATGCAGCGCGCAAAGAGATGAATGCTATGAATGTAAAAGTGCAAGAAACAGCCCATACTGAAGTAGAACTTTCTCATAAAATGACAATGCTCTCACAAGATGCAAATGAAGTAAAATCAATTTTAGAGGTCATTGGTGATATTGCAGATCAAACAAATCTTTTAGCACTAAATGCAGCTATTGAAGCCGCTCGTGCAGGTGAGCATGGACGAGGATTTGCAGTTGTTGCAGATGAGGTACGAAAACTTGCAGAGCGCACTCAAAAATCTTTGGTAGAGATAAATGCAACTATCAATGTTATAGTGCAATCAATAATGGACGCAAGCACGCAAATGACTGAAAACTCAGAAGGAATTCAAGCTCTAGCTACAACGGCTACAGATGTTGAGTCTAAGATAAACGAGAGTGTCTCAATCGTAAGTCTAGCAGTTACTGCAAATGATAAAACGGTAAATAATTTTGAGCTAACAGGTAAAAATGTTGAAGATATAGCACTAAAAGTATCCCAAATCAATGATATATCTGCTACAAATGCACGAAGTGTTGAGGAGATTGCAGCAGCAGCTGAACATCTTAACTCCATGACAGAAGAGTTAAACAGCAAACTTGAGATTTTTAGAACTTCAAAATAGAGAGTCCAAGATATAGCTCTAGATGGCAAAACTGCCATCAGTGCTAGTTTTATCCCTATTTTTAACTACTGCACCAATAAAGTTAAATAGCCATAGCGCATTGATTAAAATCAGATAATAGTACTTGATTGTTAAATAAGAGGTGTTTTTTACATGATTATGTGGAAGATGGTGTCAAGAGAGGGACTCGAACCCTCGACCTCCGGCTTATGAGAGAAGTCCAAATATCTTAAAGTACGCTATTAAGGGGATTTAGTCATTTACAATTAACGCTTTTAAAGGCTAATATTTCAAATTTTAGTGACACTTCTAGTGACACTTTTTACCTATATTCTCATAAAATCAAGAATTTACAATAAACTTCAAATAAATGCTTTTAAAGGAAAAAAATATAAAACTAATACCAAAGTATAGGCAAGGATGAGTTAAGAGCTTTAAGAGCTATTATTAACGATTTTATAACCTATTATTGATATATCACTACTAGTAAAGAAAGATTAATTATCAGCTTTGTCATTCTGTTTTAAATCTTCTGCAAAAGCAATTATTTTACTCTTTATAGCTTCTGTTTCATTTGTTTTTTCGTACATCTCAAACCAACTATCAACCCAGCCAGGTATTGATTTTAAATATTTATATTTAGTTACTGTTGAGTAAGCTTGTCCGCACAACTCGCCAAAATCTTTTAAACTCATATTATTAGCTTCTAGTTTACGGTTAAATTCATCGTATGTCATTTATATAATTCCTTATTTTAATTATCTAGCATATTATATCATATATTTCGTAATATGTAATAAATATTTACTCAATATCTCTCAATATGCTAAAAAAGCTTGACATGTATTTCGTAATATGATATAATATACTCAACAAAACATCATAATAGGAGTTAAAAATGAAACTTACAAACGCAATCAAGAGACTAGCGAAGCATGGCGAAGTAGAACAATGCGGTAATCAATTTTGGGCAAACATTGGAAACAATGTAGTGCAATTCATGGCAAATGGCAAGATTAATGAATCGACTAATATCACTTGCATAAAAGTGAGAGATAACAAAGATGAAGATGATTATATGACTGATTATAGTGCTGGCGTGTGGTGCGATAATCTAACACAAGCTATTAGAATAGCTACAGCATCATAAGGGAGATTAAGAACATGGAACTTTTTATATCAATCTTTTTAGATATGGCTACACCTGCAGCCATAGGATTTGGTTTTTTAGCAGCTAGCTTTAAAACATTTATGTTTGTATTACCTAAGTTATAAGGGTATTAATAAGCTTCGTTACTAATCAATTATGATTGGTAACAGAGTAACATTTTAAGTGAAAAAAAAGGATGAAAGATGTTAAGAAAATTTAAAAACTGCAAGGTAGAAAAAAAAGGAAGCCAGTGGATACACATCAGCAGCAGTTCTAATATTTATAAAACTGATATTAAGGTTTTGAGAGATGATTCTTTTGAGATTGAAAACGGAGAAACTATATATCTCGAACATTTAGGAAAATCATATTTCAAATTTATAGAATCAGAAAAAGAAATATTAGAATTTAGGAATAAAGAAATTTATAGATATTTTGAGAACGCAATAAAAAAAGACTGGATTGTCAGGTTTTTGAAAGAGTATCTTGATTTTAAAAAAGACTACATGGAAAACGGAAATCTGGACACTCAAAAAACTATATCAAAAATTGATGATGGACTTGTAGAACATTATAAAAAGAACAAAAAAAACATTATTGATGACATTATGGGAAAATTAAGCCCCATTAAAGATTATAAAAAAGCTCTGAACGAAGCTGCTGAAAAAGCTAGATTTGATAGTTTTAAAAAATCCATAGAAAAGCAAAATTGCCAAGAAACAGATAGAAAATTGCCAACACTAGAAGAACTGTTTGGAGGAAAAAACACATGAAAGCAATGCAAAGTATGGGTTATGATGAATTAATAGCTTTAAGAGCAAGTATTAACGATTTGTTGATGGAAAAAGAAGAGTCTAGTAAGTTTAATGTCTTTTTAGATGAGCAAAGAGAGATTAAAAGTTTTGATGAAAAAGAGCGAGAAATAGCAGAAAAAAGAAAGTCTTTTATAAAAAACTCAAAAATAACTAGCAAAATAGAAGCTCTAGGTTACTCAATAGTTTTTTATGGAAAAGAGAAATATAGCTTTTTAGATTTTAGCAAACAAAAAATCAATGATAATTATGTAGGCTATAGCTTGGAAGATGGTGTTCTTGAAAATCCATTTGATTTAGAAGACTATGAGGCACTAAAAAAAATATTAGGGCTATGAAATTTCTTATACAAACGATGCTTATAAGTGGTATTAATAAGCATCGCACCCAAATAGAAAAACAAAGTTCCTCTTTAAAAAGTCCAAAGAACTAAAAACCTAAAAATTGCGAAAGCAATTTTTTTTAAGTAGGCGTGCTTGCACGCCTACTTTTTTGGTTACTTAATTTAACCTTAAAGTAGTCTTGTAGGTATTAAACAATATCAATAATCTTCCAGTTATTTTTATATGCAATATAAGCAACTATTCCAGCAATTAAAAAAGCAAGTGGAAATAAAAATGCATAATCATTTATCATCTAACATATAATTTTCAACATTCTCTTAACTTCGGTCGGCTAGTTTTTGATATTATGCTTCATCATTTTCAAGAGTGAGATGATCATACAATGAGCTAAATAAACTACAAGTTATGATAACTACTCCAGCAGCAAAATGTGCAGCTGAATCAGCAGCTGTTAATACATCAAGCCAATTCACACCAGTTACTTTTGATACTTGATAAGCTCCATATACAGAATTAATAATAGTCATTAAACCAACAAAGCCAACTCCAAACCAAAATAAATATTTAAATATACTCCCTATTTTTTTCAAGTATTTTCCTTTATATGTTTTATGCTTCATATCTTAATAAAATATAACTTAAATTAGTATTTTTTTGTTCAAGCTTTTATGCAAGTTTGAACAAATTTATCAACCAGTTTATTTATTATTTTGGTATGGATAAACCATATCCAAAAGAATAAATGCAATTTAAATAAATTTAAATTGACTGCTGTTGAAACTTACATGAACCTTAGATATTGTCATGTAATTAGCTCTGAGAAGAGAGACACCTTACGCAACCTGTCGGTAGTACAATATAAGCCCTATAAATAGGGCTTTGTAAGGTGTTTCTCTTTTCTCTGATTAAGTCGGTTTTTTAGCAAAGTCCGTGTTTTAGGGTGCTTTAAAGGACTTAAAGCCAAAACACACCAAAAAAAAGCCAAAGACAGAACAAAAACGAGCCAAAACATACTAAAAGATGAAAAAAGAGTCATTTTCATAATTATTTCTTATCAAAATAAGCTTTTCTAGTTACTTCTTGAACTTTTCTCAAGTATTTTTATTGAAATACCTATTTAGCAAAGTCCGTGTTTTAGGACACTTTAAAGGACTAAAAACCAAAAAACACCAAAAAAAAGCCAAAGACAGAACAAAAACGAGCCAAAACATACTACAAAAGTAAACAAAAAATTATGATTAAAGGTAGAGAGATAATTTTATCTCCTAAAAATATAAAAAAAGGAATCAACATATGACTAGTTTAGAGTTGTTTATGAAAGAGAATAAACCTAATGGAAATGGAAGACATAAAAGATTTGAGGCAGAGGTTTTAGAGCTTTTAGTTGCAAATAGCTCCGCCAAAAAGATAAAAGAATTTTTAGATTCTCAATATATAGCACCTGTAAGTATAAACACAGTTCGCCGCTATATTAGACAGTTGAAACAAGACTACAAAATAGATTCAATAAAGGCAAGTGATGAAGTTTGCTAAAAAATTTATAGCTAACAATAAGCCTATTAAGAAATCTAAGTTATCTGAACTTGATGATGATATTTTGTTGCTTATAGAGAAAGAGTTCCCTGTAAAACAAATACATGAATGCATTGTAAAAGATGCAAAAGTTTCTGTTGATTTGAGCTATCTATACAAATATATCAAAAAGTTAAAACAGTCTAGCCAAACTACTAAAAATGGTTTGGCTTCATCTACTGATGAGCAAAAGAAAAACGCTCTAACAACTCAAAAAGTAGAAGATAAAAAAGAGCCACAGGCAACAGAGAAGATAAGTACTTTAGCCAGTTATTTGAAAAAAACTGAACACAAAGAAATTCAAGAATGGAAGCCTAGGTTTAGCTAAAAAATTATGATTAGTAGTATAGAGACATATTTCTAAAATAAGGAGTTTATTGAATGACAGAAAAAGAAAAAGCAATAGTTGTTTTAACAATGTTTAAAAAGTTGTTGCCAGAACCAAAAGGATTGACTGAAAAGGATCTTATTTATATTTATGGCAGATTAGACAGCTTAAAAAACATGATTGTTTTATTTACAGACAACAACGAGGGGCTACTAAAGCAGTGGCAAGAACTAGCAGATAAGTACTCTTATAGAGCTTATATTTATACACAAAAAACAAGGAAAACAGCATGATACATTTAGTAATAAGTACAAAAGGCGGAGTAGGTAAAAGCACAGTAAGTTCACAGTTTGTAAGTGCGTATGTTTATAGAAAGATATCTAAAATAGTTAACTTTTTTGAGATAGATGATCAAAACGAAAGCATCAATAGAATGAAAGGCTCAAACCTACTTAATGGAATTATTGTCCGCATGGAAAACATAGGTAAGTTTGTTGAAGAAAGTATCTTGTTTGATGCTGATGTAGTCGTAGATGTCGGTGGTAATAACACTGCTACACAGTTCTTACAAAAACTAAAAGACCTGGGCGGTTTTGCATCGCCAGTAACTTACTATATTCCTATGCTTGATGGCGACCAAGATGCGAAAAATGCAAAACAAACTTTTAACTCTATAAGAGAGTTTGATAGTGAGAGTAAAGTTATCTTTGTTCTTAACAGATGCACAAATTCAGGTAATCAAGAGCTATTAGAGCGTGAGTTTATGGATTTTTTCGGCAATGATATCTTAGATATTGAAAAAATGCATCAAGATGAAAACACGCACTATATAGCGGTAAACAAAAACACTATCTATAATGTAGTGGGGAAGCTTAACAAGACTATTACAGAGGTTGCAAATGAAGATGTAGAGCAAGAGTTTAAAGATGCTGCAATTGAGTTTCACAAAGACAAATCAAATCAAGAACTCTATAAAAAAGTAAGAGTTTTAATGTTTTTAAAAGAGCAGAGAAACATTGCTAAAAACATCATAGAGAACGAGTATCAGGCTCTTTTTGAGAAGCTTGATGAAGTGCTGGAGGCTTAGAGATGGAGTTAAAAGACTTTGAGCGACTGTTAACATCTTTTGATGTTGCAGTTCCTGCAATCGATGAGTTGATAGTAAATGTCAATCAAATAATCGAAGATAACAAGGCTCTAAGAGCGATGATAGACACAAAAGCTTTTTTAGAATACACAAACGGAGATATTTTAAAAAGCTTGAAACAGCAAAATATCTTATCAAGAAGTTTGATGTATTTGATAGAAACTGATGATGAGATTATAGATGAAGTCATTCAAAAAGCTATTAAAAATAAAGACAAAGAGGTAGTTATGTTTTGGAAAAAGAGAGTTGAAGATGTCAAGTAGCGATATTACATTTAACAAAGTTGAAAAACTTTTGGAAGAAGTTCAAATTTTACAACCGAGCTTAGAGATCTTGTTTGCTAGAGCTGAAAGCATGAGAGATATCAACAAAGAAGCTCTATTGCTTAATCGTGAGCTATCTAAAAATCTAAAAGACTTTGATGAAATCATTAAAAATTCTATCAATGGAGAGCTTAATGAAAGGCTTAAAGAGCTTGATAAATTTAATGATTTGGAAAGCAATGTTAATAAAAACATCTCTTATCTTAGAAAAGAGATTAATAAAATTCAAAGTTTTAAAACTTTGAAGTGCTTCTTGGCAATGGCACTTATTGCCTCAATATATTACTTTGACAAAGTAAACAATATTTTTTAAAGGAGATTACGGCGATGGGTTATCAAAATTTTCAAGAAGAGCTTTTAAAAGTAAAACTCAAAGGTGCATACGGTGCAAAGATTATAGGAATTGCTTTTATCGTGCAAGTTTTCATATTTTCTTATCTTTTTACAAATGTTTTAAAAAATGAAGAGTTTAACGCTAAGACTTACGCAAAAAGTTTTTTTCAAAAAGAGTTTTTTGAAGAGAAACAAAGACATGAATCACTAATGCTACAGCACTATCAAAAGCCTCTTTTGATTAGTTCCATACCTTATTTATTTGTGTTTGGAACTTTTTACTTGTTTGCTAGAAGAGCTAATAAAAGTGATTTGTTGAGGGGTACTAAACTCGTAACGCTCAAAGAGCTTGTGAAGTCGTTGGAGATGTACAAAGATAAATACTTAAGTGTTGGTGGTTTTATTAAAAATACTCATATTCTAATAGAAGAAGATGATATATGCAAAAGGCTTGATAAGGCTAAAGAGATGAACTATAGAGAGCATACTATAGAGATACCTGAAAAGATTGAATATGAGCATTTTTCCATCATTGGCAAAAGTGGAAGTGGTAAAACAGTTTTGATTAATCCAATAGTTGAGCAGATAAGAGAGCGTGGCGACAGGATGGTTATTCATGACTATAAAGGCGATTTTACTAACAACTTTGCAACGAGTAGAGATTTAATCTTCAATCCTAGTACACCTGCACAGTGCGTTAAATGGAGCGTTTTTAATGACATTGCCAACAAAGAAGATATCTTAAGCGTTGTATCTTCATTAGTACCTACTCCATCAAACAGAGAAGATCCGTTTTGGAAAAATGCCAGCAAAGACATATTGACAGGTTGCTTACTATCTCTTTACGAGCAAAACAAGAAGAGCAACAAAGATATATATGAGCTTGTGACAGCAGATAATGAGACTATAGAAGAAGCTCTTAAAAACTCGGCTCTAACTCAAAGATACACTCATGTTTTTTCAAAATCAAATCAGAAAACTCTTAACTCTATCATGTCGGTTTTTAGAACTTACACCTCATGTTTTGAATATCTGAAAGATATCGATGGAGATTTTTCTATCAAAGAGTGGGTAGAGAAATCTTCTAAGACAATCTTTGTTCAAAACAGAGAGAATATTAAAGAAGCTATTGCCCCTGCTCTAACGCTCTTTATTGACACTATAAGCCGAGAGCTATTAAGTCAGGATGACAGGCTAGATAAAACAGTGTTCCTACTTGATGAGTTCGGCAGACTCAACAGAATGTCAAGCATCTTAGATCTTCTTACAAATGGAAGAAGCAAGGGGGCAAGTATATATCTACTAGTTCAAGAGTTCGCTCAAATTGAAGAGAGATACGGCAAAGAGGGTAAAAGAACAATTGTAAATGCTTGTGCTAATCAAATCTATTTTAGTGTCAACGACTCAGAGAGTGCAGAAGAGCTATCAAGACAAATCGGAGATAGTGAGAAGCTACAAGAAGATGAATCTATTCATCATAAAACAGAAACGGAAGATATGCAGGGATTAAATGTCAGAAAGCAAAAGACTATAAAGAAAGTTGTTTTAGCTAGTGAGATATTAAATTTGCGACAAAGAGAGTTCTTCATAAAACTATCTGGACAGAACTGGAGCAAATCAAAAGCATTCATAAAAAAATTATGATTAGTAGTATAGAGACATATTTCTAAAATAAGGAAGAACAAAATGGGATATCAAAATGGATATGGACAAAATGATAATTATGGCAAAAATGGTAGCGGATATCAAAATGGATATGGGCAAAATGGATATGGCAAAAACGGTGGGGGACCAAACAAGAAAGGCGGAATACTACCATGGCTGGGGGTAGTTATAGCTCTCGGCATATATCTTGGATACCTCTCATGAGAGAGGTAAACAAAAAATTATGATTAATAGTAATAGAGAGACAGTTTTAGGAAGCTACACGACAATGCCATGCGTGTAGTTTCCCGAAGTTGTCAGCTTCGGCTCCTTAAGTATTAAGTTTGTTGCTTGTAGGTATGTGTGCTACTATGAGTAATTTTTATGAATTTGATGTCGTGTTTTATGCGACATCGTTCATCGTTCTTCAAAATTATGATTAATAGTATAGAGACAGTTTTAAGAAGCTATATGAAAACAACTCATATAGTTTCTCGAAGTTGTCAGCTTCGATAAGAGACATTTGAATTTGCATTTACTGGTGTTGCTCGAGTGGTAGGCGAGCGACACGGTATCAATGGATTTGATGTTGCATTTTTAGAAGTGCATCACAAAATTCATCTCAAGGAAATAACATGAAACTAGAACTAACAATAGACTCAATAGAGTTACAGGTTGCACTTAAAAATGGTGCAGAGGCGGCGAATATGAGCATTAATGACTATGCTCTTACAATGCTCACATATTCATTTAATACGAGTAATGCGACATTAGCGGTAGAAAATCTTAGTAATTTTCTGGTAAACGAACTTCAACAGAGACTCATTGAGATTCAACTAAATAGTTTTGCTACTAGACATCAAATCACTAATCTTCATGCGGATTTGCTAGGAGATAAAGAGCAGCGAGCTTTAGATATTGCAGCAGAGGCTAACGCACTAGCGGAAGATGCGGTTTTTGGAGATGAAGATGTTGAGTCGCAAAGATAGGATTTATATTTTTTTAATATCGTTTTGTATTTTCTATATGATGCTTGTTATATTTTCAATTTTATCCGATGCCCCACAACTGCCCCTTGAATGGGTGTTTCATGCAATAAAAGATGAAAACTTATCTTTTTATGAGGCTTGGAAAATTGATTTTTTACAAGGGATGGAAGCAAGTCGAGAGACTAGTTATAAAATAGCACAGGAGCTTGAAGAAAATGTCAGATAATTATAAAAACGGATATAAACAAGGAGATAACTATCAAAACGGCTATCATCAATCAGGCTATATGCAAAATGATAACTATCAAAATGGATATACACAGTCAGGCTATGGAACAAGAAGTAGCTACGGACAGGGCGATACACATCAAAATAATGGAATAAGGAAAGCGTGGGGTAACCATGAAAAACAGGAGCAAATAAGGCAAAGAAAAGGACATGTTGATTTTGCAATGAGTGCAGGGGTTTTAGGTGCAATGGGTTTAGCAGCTACAGGAGCAACACAAGCAATCGGTGCGACAGTTGCCAGCGGTGCAGGTGCCGCAGGTTTGACATCGCTTGCAGCACTAGGTTCACTTCCAGTGGCAGGACCTCTACTCATAGGCGGAGGTGCTATTGTAGGCGGAGCAGTCGCAGGTGTTATGTTAGGGCATACTTTGTATAAAGGTGTAAAGGCACTAGCTAATCTAAAAAGCAATGCAAGCGAAGCTTATAATCGCCCTAAAGAGAGCGAGAGTTATTTACCGCCTCAAAGCAGATCAAAAGATAGTGAGGGCAAGTTCGCAGAAGTGAAAGAGAGAGGCAATAAAGTCGATGGATATCTCAAAGATGCAAAAAAAGACATTAGTGAAAAAAAAGATATCGGCACTAAGATTAAAAATATTTCAAATCTAAGAGGTTTAAGCACAAAGCAAAAAAGAGAAATTTCTAATCTCTATGGAGACAATATTATTCAAAACTCGGCTAAAGAGAACAACGGAGTTGTAAATAGCCACAACATCAAGAAGCAAGTTGTAGCTGATGCTAAAGAGCAAGGATGGAACAAAGCAAAGACCGCCCAAATGTTTAAAGGTGTAAACAAGCGACTTGAAAAACAAAAAGATATGCAAAACATCACAAAAGACAATAAAGTAATGGATATGCAAAAAGAGGATTTTGTAAAAAAAGCTAAAACAAAAGCAGTTAAAAATGTAAAACAGCAAACGAAGCAATCGGGAAACTCCGTAAAGGCGGCGGCAAACAATCCAAATTTCAAGCCAAAGCCTCAAAAAGAACAGTCACAAGCAAAGCCTCAACAGGCTCAAAAAGCTCAAAAGCAATCCGCAAAATCTTCAAAAAGAAGTGAGAAGTTGCAAAACGACTATTTCAATGAAAACAGGGGCAGATGATGCAAGAATTTAAACAAGATTTAGAAAATCAAGTATCTTCAAAAAGCTATAGAGGATGGGAGAAGTTAGAACACGAAACACAAATGCGTCTTAAAGCGTGGTCACTTGAACAAGGCATATATCATGCTCCTGGAATCGTGCTTTTAGTTTCTTACTTTTTATGGGGCATGATGCAAGAAGTTAATCTTCCTTTTGGGCAGAGTTACGAGTTCTTTGATAAATGGTTTATTATCTGGCTCGTTATTGGTTTAGGCTTAAATACAATCTCTCTTATATTTTTCAAACCTATGTTTAGTCAAGTGATGGATAAACAAATAAAAGAGATAAGCGAAGATGTCTATCTAAAAGGTGCAAAGTTTACAAGTACAATAGGATTAAATCAAGAGCTAGAAGCACATCTTCAAGCGGAGTATGAGATAGAAAAAAATAGCAGAGTGTTCGAGAAATTTGAAATACCTCTTCAAGCTCTTACTGATGAAAAAGATAAACGCTATGAAGAAATTGTAGAGAACATGAAAATACCTCGTATCTCACTTGCAACTGGACTATGTATCATGGGCTCGCCAGGTAAAGGTAAATCTGTTTTGATAAATCACTTAGTGGCTCAAATCCCTAGTGATGAAAACACAAAGACAGTCGTTATCGATGTCAAAGGCGAGTTTGTAGAGAAGTTCTACAATGCGGAGACTGATTATATTCTTTGCCCAGCAGATTTAAGAAGTGTCAAGTTTGAGTTAAGAAAGCTTATAAAAACCCATGTAGATGCAGGTGTGATAGCAGATATTTTAGTACCTGATGATAAGCAAACACAAGATCCACATTGGACAGCGGCAGCTCGTGCAGTGATGGAAGGAATCTTAATAAAAGCAGTTAAGAATAAACTCACAAACAAAGAGATTTTTGAGTTAATTTCCGATACTGAAAAACTTGCAGAACTCAAAGAAGATGAAGATATAAAAATAATAGTCGGCAACTATCTTAGAATTGATGATGCAGGGCGAATGGATAAAGAAACAGGATCTATTTTATCTTCATTGGCGAGAAAAGCTAAGACTTTACAATATCTAAAGTATTTAGATGATTTAGAGGACAACACATCTATCGAGTTCAAAGAGTGGCTAAATGATGGGAAAGGCGGAAAGCTCTTTTTACTAGCTACAGATAATTTAAGTCGTGTGTTCAGTCCGCTTTATGGGGTAATTACAAGCTATCTCATATCTTCAATTTTAGATGGAACAGATAACCGTAATCTAAATTTTTACTTTATCTTGGATGAGTTGCCGAGGTTAGGAAAAGCTCTAGGCGAGAACTTAGAGAAAGCTCTAGCAGTAGGTAGAAGCAAAGGTATTAAAATCATTATGGCGATGCAGTCGTATAGTCAGATTAAAAAAGAGTTTGGCGAAAAAGAATCAGAGAGTATTTTAGATACTACAAATAGCTATATTATTTTTCAATCAAACACTGGTGCACAGTTCTTAGAGAAGCACTTTGGCAAAACTACAGTTTTAAGAAACGATGAGAGTTTTAGCTTTGGAATGGACTCCATGGCGGATAGGGTAACAGTCTCACGAAAAGAGGTTAAAGAGGCTTTAATTGATGATGCAGAAATTAACAGACTTAAAGTTTTTGAGTTTTACGCAAAGATTGAGGGTTCTAGTAATGTTTTAAAGAGCCGCCTAGATGCTAAGTTCATTAAGAGCAAAGGCATTGAAAAATATATCGAAAATCCAAAAATGACTATCGAAGCACTTGATAGTGAGATGAGAATAGTTATACAGAGAATACAAAATCAATTCATAGACACGCTCAATGTATTAGCAAGAGCTAACTTAAACAAAGAGAGCTTAAAAATCATTATGTGATTTTGGCTCTTTGCTTCTAAAAATCTTCAATATATATATATTTATTTAACTATCCATTTTCAAATCTTTTAAAAATTATGATTAATAAGTAAGAGAAGCATATCTCTAAAAAACATAAGGAGTTAAAACAAAATGAAGTTTGGTTTTTTCGGTGGAGCAATACTTTTAGTGTTGACTTTAATTTTTAGTTACATAGCTATTCAAAATAACAAAATGGCGAGGGAGATATCCCTTAATGCTTTTGATTTAAAGCCACAAGAAGTGAAGTTTGAAAAAAAGCAAGTTGAGGACTTAAATATAACAAGTGAGAAAAACAATGACCTAAACAAGACTATAGCGGTAGAAGAACTACCAAAGAAAAAAACAAAGTGGGATAAGTTTGATGAGAAGTTTGAAGATTTTGATAAGAAGTTTGAAGATTTCTAAAAAATTATGATTAAAGGTAAGAGAGATAGAAGTCTCTCTTAAAAAAACAAAAAGGTAGAAAAAATGAAAAAAGTAATTAAAGTAAACGCACTAGCAGGACTAGTTGCAGGGGTTTTAGTAAGTGCGAGTGCAGTAAATGCTCAAATGATAAATGTAGATGTGTCAGCTAACTATGGTTCATCTGGAGCAATGGGGGGAGATTTACAAATCACACAATTTTTAGGCGAGTTTTCAACTAAAGAAAATGTATTTTTAACATATAACGGTAGATACTCGAAGCTTGATAGCGATAACTACATAAGAAAAGTAGATGCAAATATAAACAAAGCATTTAATCGATATATAACAGCTTACATAGGTGCTGGATTGCTTATCACAGATGTTGATAAAAAAATAGATTTTGGAAGCACAAAGCCTATAGCTACTTTTGGAGCTAAGTTAAGTACAAATGTTTTACATACTTACTTAGAGATAGATGCATATATACATGATGCTCATGCGTATGGTGTCAGAGCGACTTTGCCACTTTTTAGTTACACATTTGACAGTTCAAAATTCTTGCTTAGTGCATATGCTGAAACAAACAAAATGACAGTTGAGCAAAATCTAGCAAAACAACCGTTAGGTTATCATCCAATCACAAATGAGCCGTTTTATGATGCTCATGCAAAAGATGTAGTAGGACAAAGTGAAAAAACTATACAAAATGTAGGTGTGCAACTCACATATTCGTTTTGAGTGCATGATAAAAGATGATAATCAGGTTTTTTAGATTATCATCTTTAAAAAAAATGAAAGGTAAAAAATGAGTACTTACTTAGAAAATGGAATATTTGGATTAATGGGTTTTTTGTTGCTTTTAGTAATCTTTATAGTTATTGAAAGAGTTGTGGCATTTAATTTAATTCGTAAAAAACTCCATAATTTTACAAGAAGAGAAGAAATTAACATTGAGTTAAATTCTAAGTTAACCACATTGCACACAATCGCAACTAGTGTAGTGTATATAGGTTTATTAGGTACTGTTGTAGGCGTGATTATGGCTTTAGGGGAAGTTGAAACATCTTCTAAAAAAGAAATGATGTCAGGATTAAGCTATGCACTTGTAGCTACAGCTTCTTCTCTTATAGTGGCTATTCCTGCAACTGTAGCATATAATTATTTAGCAGCTATGGCAGATAATATAATCCTCGGATGGGACTTAAAAGATGACACGCAAAATAAACTCACTTAATATTGTTCCTCTTATTGACATTTTACTAGTGCTTTTTGTGGTACTTATGGTAGTAGGCAGATTTGAGGATGATGATTCCATCTATAAAGATGAAGCGATTAAAGAGCTAGCAGTTACTATTTCACAACAAGACAAAGAAATAGAGGAACTTTATAAAAGAGTTCAATTAAATTCTGAACATGAGAAAAAGAGTAAAGAACTGTTATCTAAAAACAAGGAGATAAATAAAGAGCTAGAAACACTAAAAAAAGATAAAAAGCCACATCTTGAAGATGAGCTAGTTAAGCTTAAAAAAGAAAACAAAAAGCTTAAAAAAGAACAAAATGCAATTAGTATTGTGTGTGAGGGAGTAGATAATTATGTTGTGAATGGTAAGAGAATGACTTTAAGTGATGTTGAGTTTCTGGGCGAAATTTTTAATGGTTTTGGTTTGATAAAATACGAGTGGTATAAAGAAAATCCAGATAGTGTAAATGCAAAAGACATGTTTTTGCAAAGAGTGAATTTAAATCCAATCCACTGATGAGAGGGCTAGGTTTTATATTAAAAAATTATGATTAAAGATAAGAGAGATAAGTTTTATTTCTCAATAACAAAACAGGAGATACGAGATGAAAAAGATAATCATTTCAATTGTAGCTATAACACTTTTAGGTTCCTCTCTTTTTGGGGCAGATGCATATTTTGCACATATTAATCAAAGTAATGGAAAGCTCATTGAAGTAAATGAAAGTTCTAAAAGGCTTAGTGAGAGTGATGAAGTTCTAAAAATCACAGCGGATGGTATTTATCTTTATTCTCATTTAGGATCGAATACTCTTGAAAGACAGACTTCACTAAAAAGCCTTGAAGAAGTAGAGGGTAATATAGTATGTTCTTCACACGCAGATGAGGAAACAAAACAAAATCAAAATATACTTTGTCAGAGTATGTTTGCTACATGGAATGGCAGCGTAGGAAGCACTATGATTAATGTGATATATTCGCCATTAGGTAATGTTGTTTTACATATATTAACTCTAGGCACAGGGATTTCACAAGGGTTTATATATTTTGCGGCAGTGGATTTTGATAAGATTGATGAGTTTGCAAGAGAAAACAATCTTGCAGAATATCAGCTTAAACTGTTAGCTAAATAAATAGGGGAGAGTTATGAAAAAGATAATTTACATAGTAAGCATGTTGCTGGCAACAGTATTTTTTAGTGGGTGTGGTGGACTTTTTTCAAATCCACTACCACCAAAAGATTTTAAAGGAGTTGTTGATAGTAGCGTAGTAGATCTTTCAGCAGATGAACAAAAAAAACTATTTAACAAGAGCCTTCATCAAGTTAGAACTGTAGCTGCTAAAAACACAAAAATTAGTCCTGCCTTATCAAATGACAACTGTTTTGAATGGGGTGTTTTATCTAGTCATAGTGCATCTAAAAGAGGGCATATGAAGAGTTGCTATCAAATCAATGACATGGAAATTACTTTGCAACAAGATTTTAAATGTTTTGAGAGGAAAAGAGGAGTAGATACAAAAGAAATAACTTGTTCTTTCGGAATTGTTCCAATCACTGACAAATATGTTAAGTTTGTTGATTTTGTATCAGAACATTTAGTTACAGCTTACAATGAAAATTTAAAGGCTTATGAAAATAAGCAAAAGTTGAGAAATGATCCAAATAGAAAGTTTTACTATATTGATAATGAATTTTCAGGATGGGTAGAAACTTCATCAGGTGCTGATGAATTTGGCAATAGCGTAAAAGGCAAAAAAGAGTGTAAAAGACTTGCAGTTTTAAGAGAGAGATTTCAAAAAGATAGAAGTGAGATTTTAAGATTTAATACCGAGGGTTATATTTTTACTGAACTTAAACAAGGTAGAATGAAAATATCAATGGATCAAGGAGCGTTAAGAGCAAACATACAAATGGGAAAAATTGCAAGTTCTTTAAATATCAATGATGCTACATTAAGTTCATCTCAAAATTTTAGAAATAAGAGTATAGCGGTTAGTAGGGATATTCAATCAGTAATGGTAGCTTTTAATACTTACTTAGGGCGTTATAGTGGTATTGCAGAAGAAACATACCTTTCCAGAATGTTCTTAATTGACGCATTTCTTTATACTCAGAATGAGCTAGAGCCTGCACTCCGCCTCTATGATTGTTTTGTAGGTTTTAATGATGGTAAGATGGATTTACACCACTTTGAAAAAGTAATTAAATTGATACAAGAAAAAAATCCTAAAGCAAACAGATTGTTATTATACATTTTAAATAATGATGAAAAAGGTGCATCCGAATATTTAATGTCCGACCGCAGGATTAAAGAGGCGTATAACATAATGAAAGCACATTATGAAGCAATAAGAAAGGTGCAAAGAGGATGAAAAAGCAAATGCTAATACCACTACTTATAGCTTCATCTCTACTTGCAGATATATCAAATCAGACTTCTAAACAGAAGTCCGAGCAAGACAGTCAAAGAAAGAGTGAGCAAAAATCAGTTAATCAAAGCGACAGTAAAACGCTTCAAGACAGTAAAGGAAGTGAGGACAGTGATGTAAAAACAATCACTAAAAACCTATCTGATATTAAAAGCTTTACTAAATCAGTCACAAAATCTAAAACAGGCAACTGGAGCGTTAATATTAATCCGATTCCATATATCTTAATGGAGATGAGAACGCTAGGTTGGGATAGTAGAGCTTTTTCGCTTAGAAATAGTGATTTAGGTACTACATACTTTTTAGATGATGATGAAGATATAATTGATTTAAATGCTAAAGCTTATGGAGAGGCTAAAGCTCAAACTAGAGGTAGTATGTCTAAGAAACAACTAGCTAGACTTAAAGACACGATAGAGCTTTTATATTTCAGTGGAGAAGTAGCAGATAAGGCAAGCTCTTTAATGCAAAACTTTTATGATCCTAATATTAAAAATATAAATGACTTAGCAAAGAGTGCAGTGTATAAAGCATACAATAGCATTAAGCCTAAACAGTTCAATATACGCAATTGTAATTATGGCGGTTCAAATGATGTTTATAGTTGCAATGATGGAGAGTTTACAATAGCTCTTACAAGTTCAGTTCCTACACTCTTAAGAAATGGTGCACCCTATTATTCAGCAGAGAAGATAGGCTTTAATACACCATCCCTAACGATTAGTTTCGCTACAAACGACAGTGATGCAATGAGCAAGGTTGAGCAAGATACACAAAGTAGAAGTGTAGCTCTAGCTATTAGACAATACACTTCACATTTAGAACAGCAAGGGCAGAGTGAAGTTGCGAGTAAAATTAAAACGGCGATGATTGAAAAAGCCCTTACATCAAATCTAAGTAACACTGCAAACGCTACAATACAAGCCATAAACAGTGGAAGCCCAACAGCGGTTTTAAGAATATTTAACTAATAGGAGATTACCATGTTAAAAATTTTTACTTTTATTTTATTATCGGTTTTTGTGTTAAACGCAGATACTTCATGTTTTGAAAACTATGAGGCTTATGTAAAATGCAAAAGAGTTAAAAAAGTTATAAAAAAGAACATAGGTAATATCCCAGATTATGTTTTAAAAGATGCGGTTGATGGTTATCTTGAAAGACCGCTTGGATATTCAATAGAAGATGAGTGGACCTATATTCATTCAAAAAAAATAAAAGAAAAACATCATGATAAAAGATAAAGTGAGACTAGCGTTGTTAACTATCTTTATAAGCAGTTTTATTCTTACAGGTTGCTCCATCAAAGAAAATGACACAACACCGCAGAAAGTTTTAAAGCATACTGTAAATACACCACTATATGTGGTTATTGCGGTGGGCGGAATTGCTCATGTGAGTTATCGACTTGTCTTGATAGGTGTTCTAACACCGCCAGTTGCTACTTATAGATACCTCACAAAAGATGAAGATGAAACAGAACTTCCAAAAACAAAAGTAGAGATTGAAAAAAATTAAGATTAGGTTTTGTATTAAGTATTTTTCCTACTACCTCTAAAAAATTATGATTATAGTATAAAGACATTTTAATATGGAGTTTATATTATGATCGCTACACCAACATGGGGAACTTCCTCATCAATCACAGAGTACTTTGAAGAGTCAAAGGACAACTACTACAAACAAGAGGGAGACTTAGGGCAGTGGCAAGGTAAAGCTGCTAAGTCTCTAGGATTTAACGGTGCTATTACAGAAAAGGATTTAGAAAACGCTCTTTTAGGTAAAAATGCTAAAGGCGAAAAGGCTCTTAAGCAAGTAAAAATGAACGACAAAGGCGAAAGAGAGCGTGCAGGTTTAGATTTAACTTATAACGCTCCTAAGTCAGTATCTATAGCTTATGAGCTTGCTAAAGCTACAGGTAACGATAAGCTAGCTCAAACTATCTTAGACATCCACAACAACGCAGTTACAAAGTCGCTTACAAACATTGAGAAAAAATACTCACAATCTCGTGAAACTAAGAACGGAGTAACAGAGTATATCAACACTAGAAATCTAGCTATAGCAAAATTTCAACATGACACAGCAAGACCAGTGACAGATGCAGAGGGTAATGTTACAGTAGATCCATCGCTTCACACTCACGCAGTTATTATGAACATAACTAAATCAAGAGATGGTACTTATAAAGCAATAGAGCCTAAAAAGATATATGACCACTACATGACAGAGGGCATGAACTACAGGGCTATAATGGCTTCTGAACTTGCTAAAGCAGGGTTTGAGATAAGAGTAACTGATGAAAACAAAGGTTTTTATGAGATAGGCTTAACTGGAGATGTTGAGAAAGATGAAAAGATTATAGAGTCTCAATCACTTAGAAGCAAACAGATAGAAGAGGCACTACCTCATTTAAGAGAAAAATATCCTCATTTATCAGAGTCAGAACTCAAACAAATCGCAGCTCATGAAACTAGAGAGTTTAAAGGAGAAGTAGATCGTGATGCAGTTCGAGCAGACAATTTACAAAGAGCCAACGAAGCAGGCTTAGATATTGACAATATCAATAATCTAGCTCAAAAAGTAGAAACTCAAAAAGAAGTTTTAGCCAACATGACAGCAGAAGAAAAAGAGGCTAAAAACTTATCTGATTTAAACAAAGCAAAAGATGTAGTAAAAGCTGCTTTAATTGCAATCACACAAGAGAAGTCAGTTTTTGAAAGTGAGGACCTTAATGTTATAGCTCAAAAGTTTATTTTGAGTGAAGCGATTAGTCCAGAGATACTAGACAAAGCAATTAAACAACAAACAAAAGATAAATCTGATTTAAAGCTCTTAAGCATAGGTAACAATCACTTTACAACTAAAGAGATACTAGACAAAGAAAAAGAGGTGCTAGATGCTCTTAAAGAGAGTAAAGACACATATAAACCCTCTCACTCAAAAGCAAGAGCTAAAAGAGAGTTAATAGAGTACTCATCTAAACAAAAATACTCTCTCACAAAAGGACAGTTTGCATCAGCATCTCATATTTTAACTTCTAAAGATTCGATAATTGGCATTCAAGGCGATGCTGGTACAGGGAAAACTTCAATGCTAAAAGCAGTCAATGAACTTAAAGGCAACACTAGGATTTATGGACTTAGTTACACAGGAAAAGCTGCTAAAGAGATAGAAAAAGCTACTAAGAGTGAAATAGCTTTAAAAGCAAGCGGTATAGAATCATCTACTATAGCCTCTTTTTTAAACAAAATAGAGTCAGGAAGAATTGACAAAGAAGAGTTTAGAGGTGCAAAACTCATAGTTGATGAGGCTTCAATGCTCGGCACTAAAGACACTACTAAGTTGCTAGACTTTGCAAAAGAGTCGGGCTCTCAAATCGTTTTAATAGGAGATGTTAAACAGTTTAAGGCTATTAATGCAGGAGATCCATTCTCTCTATTACAAAACAACGGTATGAGTACTGAAAATATGAGTGAAGTTTTGAGACAGACCGATAAGACACTTATTAAAGCGGTTGCAGAGCTAAACGACTACAACACAGACAAAGCATTTGAAACACTTGATAAAGCTAATATTATCCATGAATTAGGAAATAATGAAGATGTTGTAGAGAAAATCATAGAAGAGTATTTTTCAAATATGAAAAATCCAAAAGAGGCAAATGAGACTTTAGCCCTAATGAGTGTAAAAGATACTCTAAAAAATAACATTATTTTGACACAGACAAATGAAGTTAAAGATAGACTCAATGATATTATACGCTCAGAAATGCAAGAAAGGGGTGCAGTCTCAAAAGAAGAGTTCAAATTTACTACTAAAGAGAGTTCAAAGCTAGGACCATCTCAAAAGTATTTTGCTAAAAATTATAAGGAATCTACTAATGTGTTTATTCAAGATAGAGTTTTTGCAAAAGGCGACAACAAAGAGCTTAAAAAAGGTAGTGAGTATAAGATAGTAGGAACTGATACTAAAAACAACACGCTAGAGATTGAAGATAAAGATAAGAATACATATATAGTTGATTTAAAAGAACACTCACAAGCTTTACAAGCTTATAAGGAAGTGGAACGCTCTTTTGCAAAGGGCGATAAGATGGTTTTTGAGAAAATTGATAAAAAAGTAGGAGTAGAAAACGGAACAATCGGAACTATAGAGAGCATAGATGCGAAAGGTAATTTTATAATTAAAACAGATGAAAAATCTGTTAGTTTTAATATTGATGATTATGCATACATGAACCACGGTTACGCAGTTACTACATATAAAGCACAAGGTGCAAGTGCAAAGAATATTATCGCTTATATGCTAGCTAAGGGGCAAAATGCAAATAGTTTTTATGTAACCATAACAAGAGCAGTAAAGAATCTAAAAATCTTCACAGACTCTAAAGAAGATTTAAGATCAGCAATTCACAATGAACAAATAAAAGACAATGCTCTTACTTTAAATGACAGAATTGAAAAAGAAAGAAGTATAAAGGTAGCAGAGCAAAAACAAGCACACGAAAACAGAAAACTAAGCCGTGAGGAAGCTTACAACAATGCACCAGCGAGCGAGAAGCAGTTAGCATTTGCAGATAGTATTGCAAAACAGTTAGGTATTGAAAAGCCAGACATAGGCAAGAGAGCAAATACAGATGCGTTTATAAAAGAACATTTGAAGAGTTACGAAGCTACTAAAGCCAACATCAAACCAACTCAAAAGCAGGCAGATTTTGCACAAACTATAGCAAATAAGCTATATGATGATATAGACACTTCTAAGATGAATGTAAGACAAACAAAAAACTATATTACTAGTAATATTGAGACATTCAAAGAAGCTAATAAAAACCCAGTAAAGTATATGCTAAGCGTAGATGCATCTAAGCTCACACAGGTTCAAGAAGATAAATATTTTCATGACTTGGTTCGCACCGAGCTAGTGAGTGCCTATAAAAAAGATATTGGATCATTAGAAAAGCTTGATAAGAAGCACGAAGAAGTGTTCCCTCAAATATCTTTAGAAGAGAAGCAGTTAAAGCTAGATTTGTACGCTATAGCTCTTGACATTAAGCCAAAAGATTATCTTGAAGTTATGCAAAAAGAACATGTAGGGATGGAACATGAAGAGAATATACAAAAATACAAACTAGATACGCCGCTCGGAGTTGCAAAAGAGTTAAGAGATCAAGGTTTAAACTATCAAGATGAAAAGTACAAAGCTACAGCGGACATAGTTCTAGAGCGACAGTTTGACAAGCTCATGGATGCACACGATGGAACAAACAGCAAAGAGCTAGAAGAGAGAAATGAGCGAATGATTGAATTTGTGAATGGCTACAAAGAGCAACTTGAAGAAACGAGAGTTTATGAGGGCAAGATTGAGCAGATAGAAGAATACTTAGAGAATGGAGATGTTTACAATGCAGTAACAATGATAGAAGAAAATAGAGAAACTTTAGAGGAGTTTGATTTGGAACAACTTGAAAAAGCAGTTGAGAGAGCTATTGATTTTGAGCTTGAAAATATAGAAATTGACAAAGACATAGACAAAGAGTTTTTACAAGATGAGCTTATAGTGGATTTAGATAATCAAATCGAAGAATTAAGTGATGAGCTAGAGATTGATGAACTTTATGAAGAGATATTAGAGGAGCGTGTAAGTAAAGATATAGAGGAGTTTGAGATTGAAGATGAGTATGAGCATGAGAGATAAGATTATTAATATATGTAAATCGAAAAATATGATTGTATATAGAGAGATTAATTCTCTCTACTAAAATAAAAAAGGAAAGAAGTAATGAAACTGAAAGGCAGAACGAGCGTGTTAGATTTTTTTCACGATGAAATTAAAGAGTTGAAGGAAAAGGGTGTTAGCGTAATGGCAATATCTAAGATTATAAATCCTAAATTGCCAAGAAAACTAACTTACATGAGCTATTTACAATATTGTAGAAAATATGATTTTAAGGAAAAACTATAATCGGCTCTTATAAAAATAATTATCTACAATCTCCTCAACTGTGTCAACAAAAATATCTATATCCTGATACAGTTCTTCAAACTCAATATTCTTAAATAAATCCGTATAAATAAAATCACAAAGAAGTTGTTCAAATTTATTAACATTAAAGGCACGAGAGAGATTTTTTTGAACTGTTGCTGAAACTGCACTTAAAAACAGTTGAGCTTCTTCCGAAATATGTATTCCACATTTAAGATCATTATACTCGACCACATGATAATATTGAATATCAGCAATCTGTTGTTCAATATATGAAAAGGCTAGAAGTTTATCTCCCATTTTCTGATATTTCAAGGCGAGGGGAGTATCTTTTCTAGTTGATTTAAAATTCCTTGAAATAGTGCTTTGAGTACTATTAAGATAAGAAGCGATTGCAGATTGTGAGATTGCATGTTTCTTAATCTTTTTTTCAAGTTCGGCTAGAGGTAGTTCTTCTACTTCTTCTACTATTGTTTCTAGTTTTTCAACTTCTGACCTCTTTTCAACAACTCTAGCTTTGAGCCTCTTATCTCTAAGCGCCACATTAATAACATTCAAAATCGCATTATTAGGCTCGATTCCAACTTCTATTGCTTTTCTAGAGTATTCTTGATAATCGCTATCGTTTATTTCAATCTCTAATTTCAATTCAAAATCCTTTTTTTTCGCATAAAATTTAAGCCTTGCTTAAACTATGTTTAAATATAATTAACTATGAATATGCAAGGGTATGCATAAGTAATCATATTATTCTTAGTCAGTCTAGTTTTTAACTTAACAGGCTCAAAACTAGACTTTAAAAATCGCTTGAAAAACGAAGAAACATTATACCAAATTATTCGTTGATCGAGCTAAAAAAAAGGCGAACAAAATGCAAAAACAACTAACACTTGGGCAGACCTTAAGCTTCACAAAAATCAGAAATGTGGAAGATCTTATTCAAAACATTGATGCAATTCTAGATCTTGCGAAAGACGATGTAAAAAGACTCGCAAATGCTCAAAATGTCTATTTCATGGACTTTAATCACTTCTATTACGAAGCATTAAAAGTAACAAAGAAGAACATAATCAACAGAACTAAAGCATTTTCTCAAATTGTTAAATGTGAGAATATTGAGAAAATAATAAGCTGGGTAATCGGTAGAATTTTCTCGAATATGCGTAATTTTTCGACAAACAAAAAATATAAAAAATATGTAAAAATAGAAAAAATAGTAGATGAAATTGATGCGCAAATAGTAGATGAAAATAATCACTACATTCATGTTGATATCGAAAACGATTTGGAAAAAATTGATAGAGAAAAAATGATAGATGGGCTTAAAAAAATCTATCATAATTTAGACGGCTATGAGTTTGAAAATTTGTGCAAAAAGTATGCGGTAGAGCCTAAAGAGGTGCTAGGATTCGATATTTCAGAATTGCCTGAAATGACTACAGAAAAGAGCGAGAGTGGGCTTAATCAGCTTGCTTTAGTGTTTTAGAAAAGGTTGCAAAAATGAGTAAATTATTACTAGATGAAAGACCTCTTATAATATTGCCTCAATTAGCGATTGAAATCGGTTTGAATGAGGCTATTTTTATTCAACAAATTCACTATTTGCTGCAAATTTCAAAAAATGAAATAAATGGCAGCACCTGGGCGTATAATACCTATGAGCAGCTGCACGAAATGTTCCCATTTTTTGCTATAAGAACCATTAAAAACATAGTAAAAAATCTTAAAAAACAAGGTATTTTAAGAGTTGAAAACTTGAGTACAGACAAGAGAGACAAAACAAATTGGTACTCGATTGATTATGAAGAGTTTGAAAAAAAGAAACAAAAAAACGACCATCGTGCAGAATTTGCACGACCAAAAAAAGATGATCCCCCATCGTGCAAATCTTGCACTATGGATAGTGCAGAAAATGTAGTCATGGATAGTGCAGATCTTGCACCATGTATAATAGTATCAAAGACTACTACAGAGACTACTACAAATAATGAAGAAAAGAGAAGAGAAGATTTCAATAATTTCAGAAAAGAGTTTATCGAAATTTATAGCAAAGAGCATTTCTATGTCGATGGATTTGGCTTCAACAATGTTCCACTTATTATTAATTTGGATGGATTGATACTCAATGCGAACAATTTTAGATTTTTACCCACAAAAACAGCTCATAAAATTTGGGAACATCTTTACAAAAACAAAAATTCTGAAATTCTGGAAAAAATATCGTGAAAAAATACATCCAAGAGAAAAACTTAAAAGAATATTTTGATTTGAGCATTGATTATTTCAAATCGCGTAAAGGTACAGAGCTGTTTGAGGGTGTTCATTATTTCGTGCCTCCCTCGAATAGCAGGACCAAGAAAGCCATACTTTGGAAAATCGAAGCCGTTGAAAATTGGCTAACTGGAAACAAGATTAATAACGAATTAGATGATTTGTTAAGCCGTAGTTGATTATGATTTTGATGTTAATTGCATTTGCTGAATCTCTTTTTTTAGAAAAGGAGCAAAGTTGAAAAACGAAATTATAGCTTCGATTTTAAATCGAAGTGGTAGAAAATTTTGGTATGTTAGATTTGAAAATAATGGAAAAATCAGCGAAATAAGCACAAAAGTATTGAAGACAGAGAAGTCGCTTAGCTTCATGCAGTCAGTCTATTTGCCAGCATGGGTTGCTAGAAAAAGAGAGGAGCTTAACATCAGAGCTGTAAAAGCTCAAAATTTTGAGCACTACTGTTCTATTTTTTTGAAAAATTATGAAACAAATCATGACTACCAAAATGTAAAATACAGAGCTAATCGCATTTTGATTAGTTTTAAGGGAATTAGTATTAAAAAAATTACCAAGCTAGATATTAAGCAATGGCTTAATAATCTTAGAAATTCTCAAAATGGAGCAGAATTATCAAAAAACTCAAAAATGAAATATTTGCGAATTTTTCATGGAATTTTCGAGGTGGCGGAGGATGATGAAATCGTAAAAAACTTCACATTTGAAATTAAGCTCGAGGGTACAAAAAGAAACTTAGATAGCATTAAGCCATTTGAAAAACACGAGGTTTTGGAGCTTTTAGAGGCTAGTAAAGACCCTATTTATGGGGATTTGTTGCATAATTATTTGGGTATAGCTTTCAACCAAGGGATGTCGCCTAGCGAGATTTTAGGGCTACAGATAGGAGATCTAGATCTCATAAATCGTACAATTTCGATAA
>Ga0265294_10000621_pt1 | contig 47454 bp, 35 predicted proteins | sample MunlanPumphouse3_FD_192504 | JGI IMG/M metagenome (GOLD analysis project Ga0265294, IMG submission 192504) | Groundwater microbial communities from a municipal landfill in Southern Ontario, Canada - Pumphouse #3 | ecosystem: Environmental > Aquatic > Deep subsurface > Groundwater | place...
AACCAATGTGACATGAAAAGTTCCTTCAATGACATATTCAACTGTTCCGTCCGCGAGGGCTCCAACCATTGCGATACCACCGGAAATACTTAAATTAAAAGTGACGGGGAGGGTCAGGTTTTCGCTGGCGCTGGCTGCGATCTGGAAGTCGCTGGTGTAGGCATTTGAGTAGTAATGTTTTCCGGATTTTGTCCCTTCGATGGTCACAAGATATTCGATCTCGTCAATGCTCGCAGATCGAGCTTCTAAGTTTTGCACAGTACAGTTGACATCGTAGCTGATGGTGTAGGAAGTAAAGCCATTGATGCGATAATTCCCGGACATATTATTGACCGTAATTTCGGGTTGGTTAAAGAAATCTTCATAGCCGACATCCACGGTAGCCGTACCTGAAATATCAATGGGGAGATCAAAGTTTTCGAAGACCGGATCGTCAAGATGGAAGGTTCCGGTCACGACATAATCTAGAGATTCACCGGCGTCAAGTTTATCTAAAATTTGAATAGCATCGGCTGTCAATAAGCTTAATGGCATGGTGAGAGTAATGGTATCAAGCGGAATGGTCTGATCGACGATCACATACTCAGGTATTGCTGAAACGCCATCAACAACAACCTGATAATTAGCATCATATATATGCGCAGTTCGAGTATCATTATTGGTCAAAAGCATCGTAATATTCATGAAAGTTGTATCGCCGGGAAGCTCTAATAGTTCGTAGCCTGTAACTTCGATAGTCGGCTGTGCAAAGAGCTTGGCAAAGATATCTGCTTCGGTATTTCCTGATAAAGTAAGCGGTAAAGAAAATGCCAAAGGCGAGCCATTTACATGTGTCACTGAGATCAATCCTTTAAGCTCATAATCGATACTTCCGTCTTTGATCGCTTGTGCGAGTTGAGCTCCCTTTGTTGCATTTAATGTAAGTGTAACAGGCAGGGTGAGTGTGTCCGTTCCGCTGGCGCTAAGTTCCAAAGGATCGATATAAGCATCTGAATATTTATGGGCTTCACTGGCAATGCCTTCGATATAAACAAGGTAGTCAATATCATCCAAAGTGACTGAACGAGTATCCATGTTTTGGACTAGGCAAGTGACATCGAAATCAAAGATATAGGAGCCTTGTCCGTTTTCTGTAAAATCGCCGACAATGTCAACAAGTGTTAGTTCGGGTTTTATATAAAATTCTTCATAACCAACTTCAATGGAAGCAGATCCTTCGATATCGAGTGGCAGGTCGAAAGCTTCGAGGATCGGATCATCAATATGGAAAGTCCCGACAGCATGATAATCTAATTCTTCTCCGGCATCTAATTTGCTCAATAGACTGATCGCATCTGCGGTTAAAAAGGTAAGTGGTATACTTAATTCAAGCGGCGTAGCGGCGATGGTTTGATTGATATTGACATTTTCAACCAGAGATTCCACGCCTTCGATATTGACTTGGTAATCCACATCTGAAATGTGTGCTGTGCGGGTATCATTATTCGTGAGGATCATATCAATTTCTAAGTATGTGGTATCGCATGGAAGTTGCAATAAAGAATAAGCTAAGATCTCAACTGAGGGTTGGACAAATAGTGTAGACAGAATATCTGCGGAAGTATTTCCCGATAAATAAAGCGGGAGAGAAAAATCGGAGCTTATACTGTCAACTTCCGTAGCATGGAATATTCCTTCAACAATATAATCAATATTACTATCTTGAATAGCGGTTGCCAATTGAGCACCTGCTGTTGCATCAAGAGTGAGCATGATAGGCAAGGTAAGCGTATCATCGCCACTTCCTTCAATTGTCAGGCCCTTGGGATAGCTGTCTGATAGGTGGTGAAGATCAGTCGTAATACCTTCAATATTAACGGTATAATCAACATCCTCGATCGTGGCTCCGCGTACGTCATTATTATGGATCGCACAGCTAACTTCAAAATCAAAGACATAAGAATATGATCCATTAGAGGTAAAATTTCCTTTGATATCGGTCAGTGTGACCGTGGGCATCGCATAAAAATCCTCATATCCGGCATCAACGGTCGCAGTTCCGCTTACATTGAGCGGGAGATCAAATAACTTAAAGACAGGATCGTCAACATGAAAAATTCCTGTGACCGTATAATCGAGTTCTTCACCTGCATCCAACTTAGCCAGGACCTTGATGGCATCGGAGGTGACCATGGATAGGGGCAGGGTCATATCAATCGTAGAATCAGGATAAATATCCATATCAAGAAGGGTGCTTTGAGTGGGTAAAGTGATACCTTCAAGCACAACTTGGTATTCGACATCTGCGACATGAACTTGTCGTTTATCCATATTTGTGATAAGCATATCAATTTCAAGATAGGCTGTATCTCTAGGTAGTCCAAGCAAGCTATAGCCGCTAACTTCAACCTGAGGTTGCTTGAAGAGATCTTCAATTGAGCAGGAAAAAAGTGCAATAAGGCTCAAAATAATAAGAAGTGTCGATAAATGTTTCATTATTTAAATACCCCATGTTTATTGACTGTTTGCCTTTTAAAATACAATTACAAGAAAGCATTTACAAGTAGAGTTTGCCGTAGAGACAAGGCAATGCCTTGTCTCTACATATTTGCCCCGGATCTATCGCCGAGCGATTTGAACAATCAAATCGCTCGGCATTCTTCTGGCTTCTAACTTTTGGCACACCTTTGCCACTAACTTCGCCTCAGCCTACGCCAAGGCTATGGCTGACCAGAAAGCTTCGTCGCTCAGGAAGGCTACGGCGCGTCTTCGGCTTCTGAATTATTCTGGCTTCTCGCTTCCGGCTTCTGTATATTTAGTCATGATAACACGCAAAAAAACTCGCAAAATTATGGTCGGCGATATATTCGTCGGCGGAGATGCTCCAATAAGCATTCAAAGTATGATCAATACAAAATCGACAGATATGGAAGCCTGTATTGATCAAATTTGGCAGTTAGAAACCGCGGGATGCGAGATCGTTCGCATGGCTGTTCCCAATAAGGAGTCTATCCAGGCTTTTAAAGCTATTAAAAAGCGTATAAGCATTCCTCTGGTAGCAGATATTCACTTTGACCATACGCTTGCTTTGGGTGCTCTGGATGCCGGTGCCGATAAAATTCGTATTAATCCCGGTAATATCGGTTCCGAGGAAAAAGTTAAGGCTGTCCTCAATGCCTGCAAGGCAAAGAATGTCCCAATTCGTATTGGCGTCAATGCAGGATCTTTAGAAAAAAATATTCTCAAGAAATACGGACACCCCACAGCACAAGCTCTGCTGGAGAGCGCAAGTCAGCATATTGATATTTGCGAAAAATACGATTTTGACAATGTAATAGTCTCCATAAAAGCATCGAATGTACTTAAGATGATAGAAGCTAATCGTTTGTTTTCAAAAAAATACGACTATCCTTTACATCTTGGTGTTACAGAGTCCGGCACGGAAAAAAGTGGGTCTCTAAGGTCTGCCATCGGCATAGGAACGCTTCTTGCCGAGGGAATTGGTGATACCATAAGAGTCTCTCTTTCAGCTGATCCTATCAAAGAAATTGAAGTAGCTAAAAATATTTTGCGCGCGCTTGAATTAAAAAAAGACGCAGTAAAGGTGATTTCTTGCCCGACTTGCGGACGCACCGTTTACGATCTTGTTAGTATTGCTAAAGAGCTTGAAGAAAGAGTAGCAAGTATTGATAAAGAAATGACTGTTGCCGTCATGGGATGCGTCGTGAACGGTCCCGGAGAAGCGCGAGAAGCGGATCTGGGCATTGCCGGAGCAGGTGAGGACAAAGTCATGCTTTTTGAAAAAGGGAACAAAATCGGACTGTTTCCCATAGAAGGCATTGTTGATCTGCTGATGGAAAAGATCAAAGGATGATTTTCAATATTCTTGTTTAAAAGCAGAGTTTTGAAAGATTTTGACCTTGCCAGTCGATCAACAATATTGTATTTTACAGTCACGAACGAAATAAGGAAAAAAAATGAGTACGAACAAATTTTTCGAATCACTTGGTTTAACTAAAACTAACCTCTATATCTTTTTGGCTGCCATTGCAGTTCTTATTATCGGCTATATTGTGATGGCAATTGGTGATACTTATGATGCACTTTCTCTCTATGTTTCACCTATTATTTTGACCATTGGTTATGTAGTTGTTTTACCGATGTCCATTTTATACAAGAGCAAAAACAGCGAATAAAGTCAGATCATATAAAGATTTTTAAAGACCTTAAGACGGAAAAAATCCTGAGGTCTTTTTTTATTTACATGAGAAAAATTAAGGATGATATATCTTTACTGAGAGCTGGCGAGAGCTGTTGTTATCAGTAAATTATTGTTTTATATTCATTACTGATCAAAGAAAGGAAGTTATGCAAAAAAAATACGGATTATTATTGGATTTTGATGGTGTTGTGGTTGACTCTGAACCTCTTTACGAAAAGGTAATGAAATTACAATTTGACAGAATTTCTGTGATTATAGATGAGGCTGACTGGCTTTATTTTAAAGGCAAAGATATGGATGCCTCTCTAAAACATATACAAGAAAATTATTATCCAAGCTTAGATATTGAAAAAGTCAAGAAACAGTTTCATATCGATTTATACAAAGAATTTAAACTGAACATGAATTATATACCGGGTTTCCTGAATTTTTTTTATTCTTGTGTGAATGATGAATTTAAAGATCTCTTAGTGACATCGACAGCTCGCGATGTTATGGAATGGACATTTGACAATGTTCCTGTAGATAATATATTTTCAGGCATGATCACTGCTTCTGAAGTTGAAAATACCAAACCGCATCCTGAGCCATATTTGAAAGGCGCAAAACACATTGGTATCCCGATCGAGAATTGTATTGTCATTGAAGATTCAGTGAACGGTATCCGGGCAGGAAAAGCAGCCGGTGCAAAAGTGATCGGGATCACGACCACCTTTCCGAGAGAGCTGATCCATGAGGCGGATTTTATTGTGGATTCGTATGCGGAATTGTCGCCGGAAATTCTTAAGGAATTATTGAATACATAATTGAGGTACTGTAATGGACGGTCGCGACCGTCTTGTACATGCGCACGAAATGAAACTCTCACTTAAAAACATCGATAAACGTCTGTACCCACTTATGTTGGGGTGGTTGATCAATACCCTGGGATTTGGTGCTGTCGTGCCATTTATGACGGTATATTTCCATACTGTTCGAAATATACCGATGACCTATATTTCATTCTTTTTTCTTGCGGCAGCCATTTGCCGCACCATTGCGCAGTCTTTAGGTGGCATCGCATCGGATGTGATAGGTCGTAAGGGGCTGATGGTTTGGAGTCAGTTATCCAGGGCCACGATCTTTCTCTTTGCCGGCATTGCAATTGTGGGGGAATGGAGCGCCTGGCTTTTGGGCCTCATTCTTTTAAGTCAATACCTCATATCATCTTTCTTTCAGCCCCTGGCTTCAGCTATGGTCGCCGATATACTTCCCTCTGAGGAACGAAGCAATGGTTATGCACTCATGCGTATGGCTCATAACATTGGATGGGGCTTAGGCCCTGCAATTGGCGGTTTTCTTTTTTCTGTCTCTTATCAATCCCTATTCTATTTTACCGCCATAGCTTTACTGATATCCGGTTTATTGACAATTTTTACCGTAAAAGAAACCGCCCATAAAAGTGTGCGGCAAACTCCTGCCAAGCCCTTGGCAGGAGAGCCCCGAAAATTCGGGGCTATGGCTGCCGCTTTCAAAGAAGATAAATTATTCTTATTTTTCTGTTTAGTGTCACTTATGCTTTTCCTGACATGGGGACAGCTGGTATCGACATTATCGGTATTTATGAGTAAAAACATCGGACTTTCTCCTACGATGATCGGCTGGGTTTACACCTTTAACTCTGCTTTGGTTATTGCTTTCCAGCTGTTTATTACGCAGCGGACTAAAAAAGTCAATCATTTCCTCCTGATGATGATAGGATCTGTCTTGTTTTTTGTCTCTTATTTTGTCATGGGTTGGGTCAATTCTTTTGGAATGATATTATTTATCATGATATTCATTACTTTTGGTGAAATGTTTGCGGGGCCAAGCGGACATACGCTGGCTTCAAATATGTCTAAGGGTGGATTGCATGGGAAATATCAAGGAATCTTTTCTTCGGTTTCTACACTTGGATGGTCATTAGGTCCATTTATTGGCGGAATTATGATGGATCTTATTCCCAATATAAAATACTTCTGGATCACCATGTCCTCATTTGGACTTATATCATTTTTTGGTTTTTTGTATTTATATCTTAAGAAAGGAGACCATGCAAAATGAAGATCTGGCATTCAAAATTAGTGGTTCGTTCCTATGAGCTTGATTCTTTTGCTCATGTAAACAATGGCACTTTTGCAAAATATCTCGAAGTTGCCCGCGGCGATTATATGAAAGAAGCCGGTTTTGATTTTGATATGCTGCGAGAATGGAAAACTTTTCCTGTGATAGCCAAAGTCTGTATTGAATACAAGGCTCCGGCTTTTTTGTTCGATATCTTGCATATCAAGGCTAAAGTAAAAAAGCTCGGAAGATCCTCCATCGTTCTTTCTTATGAGATAGTTAGAGAGGAGGGAACACTGATCGCCACAGCCGAAACTGTTATGGTCTTTGTCGATGAAAAAGGTAAAGCCACAGAAATGCACCCAAGTGTAAGGGAAGCGTTTTCGCAGTAATATTTTAAAAATTGGATGAAACTTGTGAGCCAGCTCAGAATTTTAAAAATAGGCTTTACAAAAATTTACTCTTCGCCACTTTTCGGGTCTAAGGACTCGGCTTTTAGAATTTAGGACGGCTTTGGTCCCGCAACTTGGCATTCAGATAAAAAAACATTGACATTTGATGTATCAAAGCGTATCTTTCTCAGCTTTTTAACATAAGATAAAATGAGGAATACATGGCATATTCAGTATCAACAAAGAAAAGAATTCGTCAAAGTAGAGCAAAAAACTTGTATAATCGTCAGTACAAATCAAAGATGAAAACTTCTATTCGCAGAGTTAATGAATCTGAGAACAAAGAAGAAGCTTTGAAATTGTTTAATGAAGCTGTTTCTATTATTGACAAAGTTGCCCAAAAAGGCATTATTCACAAAAACGCCGCTGCACACAAAAAATCACGTTTAGCAAAACGCGTTAACGCTTTATAAGATAAATTAAAGCAAATTTTTTTTACCTCAGCTCATCTTTTGGGCTGAGGTTTTTTCTTATAGACAGGATATTTTGACAGGATGCTTTAGATTAATTCAGACGGGATAACAGGATGCTTTGGATTAATTCAGACAGGGTAGCGGGATGCTTTAGATTAATTCAGACGGGATAACGGGATGCTTTGGATTAATTCAGATAGGATAGCGGGATGCTTTGGATTAATTTAGACTGGATAACGGGATGCTTTAGATTAATTCAGACAGGGTAGCGGGATGACTTGGATTGCTTTAAGACAGGATAACGGGATGCTTTAGATTAATTCAGACGGGATAACAGGATGCTTTGGATTAATTCAGACAGGATAGCGGGATGCTTTGGATTAATTCAGACGGGATAACGGGATGCTTTGGATTAATTCAGACGGGATAACGGGATGCTTTGGATTAATTCAGACAGGATAACGGGATGCTTTGGATTAATTCAGATAGGATAGCGGGATGCTTTGGATTAATTTAGACTGGATAACGGGATGCTTTGGATTAATTCAGACTGGATAAGGGGATATATCGGATTGTTTTTTCTTGTCGCAAATAAAATGAAAACCTGAAATTTTGGGATGAAGAAACGATATCCTTATGTCAAATTAAACATCTCACGAAAGAAATGATTTTCGGCAAAAGAATGTAGAGACAAGGCAATGCCTTGTCTCTATCTCAGCCAAAAAAATCATCCTGATTTAAATATTTTCAACACTTCAACATTTCACCGCTTCAACATTCATTTATTGAGGATTTCGAAAATCGACATTTCTTGTTCGATATTCGAGGAAGACCCCTCCATGCCTCCGGGATATTTTCATTTCTCGCAAGTAATACTGATTGACTTAAAGCACTCTCACATGTTTTCTCTGAGACATCATTGAGACCTTGCCCCGATTTATTTTTTCACGATAAAAAGATCAAAGCTTTGAGTTAATCATTTGCCCCGGGTCTTTTGCCGGATTAAACATCTCACGAAAGAAATGATTTTCGGGAAAAGAATGTTGAGACAAGGCATTGCCTTGTTTCTACCTCAGCCAAAAAATCATCCTGACGACCTTTGACCCTCATAGCTCTATACCTGATCCTCATGTCATTTTTCCTGCATAGATGTAATTATAAATAAAAATAGTTTAAGAATCCCTGCTAAAAAAGACTTGTATGAACATTATTTGTAATTCCCGAAATTATGTTATATATTTAATAAACAGTTAAGTGGTGAAAATGTCAGCTAAAACTACAAAATTTTCGTGTTTAAAAAATACATTGACAAATACAGATATTTCTTATACTTTAATAACAATTGCATCTTGTCACAATAAGGCTATATGCCGAAGACTATGATGTCTATGTCCCCGCCTCGGTGGGGACTTTTATATTCTATCTATTTTTAAGGAGTGTATTATGGGTCGCATTTTAGGTTTAGATCTGGGAACCAACAGTGTTGGTTGGGCGGTTGTGGAAGGAGATATTAATTCCAAGGGACAAGTAACACAATATCATTCAGTTTTTGATTCCGGAGTAAGAATTTTCCCGGAGGGTTTAGAACCCGACACAATTGGTCAAGGAGAAAAGGAGCAATCCAGGAATGCTAAACGACGCGAATTTAGACAGAAAAGACGACAGTTTTATCGTAAACGATTAAGAAAGATCAAATTACTTGAGATCCTGATAGAAAAAGATATGTGTCCTCTTACTATTGATGAACTTGATCAGTGGAAGCGCTATCATAAAAATGAAAGTTCATCTAAAAGAGAATTTCCAAGTTCTAAAGTATTTACTGAATGGTTAAGATTAAATCCTTATGAATTGAGAGCTAGAGCGCTCAAAGAGGATATTTCTCTCCATGAATTAGGTAGAATTCTTTATCATTTCATTCAACGACGAGGTTTTGTTAGTAGTCGAAAAGAACAAGGCAGTGATACCGGTGTTTTGTATAAAGGAAAAGATGACAAAGTCGGTATTTCTGAGACTCAGGAAAAGATGGATGATAAACTATTAGGTGAATATCTTTATTCAATTATTCCAGCCAAGGGTGAACCATACAAGGAATACCGCGATGAAGATGGAAAAATTATTCGTGCTCGTTCAAGATATACTTTAAGGGATATGTATATTGAGGAACTATATCATATTTGGCAAAGACAAGCAGAGCATTTGAATCTCAATGATCAACAAGTTCTTCATAAAAAAGTAAGAGTTTTGAATGGTTCATTGTCTTCTAAAAGAAATCTAGAAAAGATCCTATCTTTAGAGAAAAAATATGCTAAGGAAAATATTAGCATTAAAAGCAATGTTGTTACAAGTGTTAATGAGCTGCCTTTATTTAATTTTTTGGCCGGTGAAATATGGATGGAAGATGGAGCTATTAAGCATAAAAATACCAATGAAAGTGTTTTATTTTGGCAAAGACCTTTAAGGAGCCAAAAGCATTTGCTGGCTAAATGCCGATATGAACATTATATAACTTATTTAGATGGGAAAAGAATAGAGACGGGTAAAAGCCCCTGTTATCAATCACATCCCGAATTTGAACTGTTCAGAGCGTATCAACTAATTAATAATATTGAGTATGGTAGAAAAGAAAAGCAAAATACCTAGCAACGCAAAATAGTGCTTGATCTTATCAATAGCAGAAAATCAAATTTCAAGTTCAAGGAAATCCCTAAAAAGTTAAAACTAACATCAGAACGCTTTAATTATGACGATGATTTTTCCATACCCTGTAATAAAACAATAGCTAATTTAAAACCCTTGTTCGATAAAGAATTATGGGAAGAACATTATCACGATATCTGGCATTGCTTTCATTTTTATGATGATAATGAGAAATTATTTGAAAAACTTAAAAAAGATTATTCCTGCAAATGTGAATCGCCGGAACTTATTAAAAAAATACATCTGGAAGCAGATTATGGTTCTTTGTCATTAAAAGCCATACGCAATATCAATCCCTTTTTAGCTAAAGGATATTCTTTGAGCTTAGCTGTGGTTCTTGGTGGTGTTAAAAATGTTTTTGGTAAAGAAAAATGGTTGCTTTTTAGCAAGGAACATACACTAATTGAGAATACCATAAAACATTTCATGAAGGAAAAAAATGCTGAAGGTGAGTTGATCGAGAAGATCAAAGCCTTTTTATTTTCAGGCTCAAAGGAAATTGATTTTGGTTTTGAGCAAGATGATAAGAGATTTAAAAAATTATACCATCCTTCTGTAGATCTAAAATCAAATATTGGAGAACTTAAGGATAAATTACCCCCTATTCCAAATTTAAGAAATCCTCTTGTTCAGCGAGCATTATCCGAAATGCGCCATGTTGTTAATGCTTTAATTAAAGAATATGGCAGAATGGATATTATAAAAGTAGAAATGGGCCGTGATCTAAAGAATAATTCCAAATTGCGTCAGGAAATGACTTTTATTATAAGAGATAATCAGAAAAAAAATGACGCTGCCAGAGAGAAATTATCTGAATTTGGTCTCGCTCATACGCGACAAAACATTCGTAAATATCTTTTATACAAAGAAATTGAAGAACATATGAGTCCGGTAACTTGCCCCTATACAGGTAAAACCATCAGGATCAATGATGTATTGGGAACTGGTAATTTATTTCAGATCGAACACATTAATCCTTACAGTGTTTCACTTGACGATAGTTTTGGCAATATTACCTTATGCGAATCTAATTTCAATAGAGAAAAAGGTGAAAAAACACCTTATGAATTTTATAAAAGCAATCCTGATCCTTTATTATGGGGTGGAGCTAAATCTTGGGATGATATTGAGCGCAGAGCTTTTGCTTTATTACCATATAACAAAGCCAAACGCTTTACATCAAAAAAACAACTTGATCATGAAGAGTTTATTTCGCGACAATTAAACGATACGCGCTATATCAGTAAAGAAGCCAAGAATCTATTAATGGAGATCTGCGATAATGTCCAGATCCTTCCCGGAAGATTAACAGCGGACTTGCGTCGTTTGTGGGGGTTGAATAATGTACTTCAAGCTGCTGAAAATTTAACAGATGCAGATTTAGATATTGAGGTGCACGATAGATATAAAATACCACATTGGGCAATTGTTAGAGATGATGGATCATTTGTGTCTGTGCATAAAAAACAGAATGATAAGCCTTATGTATCACGAGGATATTGCATTTTTCCGGGTCAAATAAATAAAGAAATATTTACATCTTCTTCTTCACATGATATTGCTGCACCCGGAGAAGCAGACGGAAAATATTGGTGTAAAGCTACAGTGAATTCCACACCTGGGTTTTATCAATATTTTAATGACAAAGCAATTTCCAGCCCCCGAACTATTGTTGTAAAAGGAAGTGTTAGAAACGAGAAATTCATTTATGAAAAGATCGGTGCGAACATAGACGCCAGCGGCAAACCCAATGGCAAGTATTGGGCTACTTTTGATGTATTGAAAATAAACTTTATTGATAAAGAACGACCGAAGCCAAAGAAAGGACAATTGGCAATTTGGGGTAAAATTAAGGATGGATATTTTTCCTCTTATAATTATTCCTGTCCCACAAAACACGAAGATGCCGATATTTGGGCTGTTTTAGATCTGGATATCAGTGATATTTCCTTAACAAGGGTTCTAGCCGATAAACCCGTGCTGTCATCAAATCAAATTTTATTATCCGGTAGTACCGATAAAGATGGTTCCTGGGTATCTGACGAAAATCCGGATCAGGCTTATGCTACTGATCTTCCTCGTGGTAAATATTGGGCTGTATTTGATTCCTACATGGATGACATTGATTTCTTCCCAATTGAAAATGAAGAACCTAAAGCAAATAAAAACGAAAAAGTGATTGAAGGCAGTATTTGGATTGACAAACAGGGCGAAGTTCGTTTTGACCCCAAAAAGAATCGAGAAGATCAGCGACATCATGCAATTGATGCTTTGACAATTGCATGTACAGAAAGAAGTTTTTTGCAAAAACTTAGTACCTATAATGCGCAATTAGATGAGCGAAAAAGAGGTGAAAGAAAGGAGCGACCGGAATTTGATGCTCCCTGGGAAAACTTTAGAGCTGATGTGAAAAAATCGGCCGAAGCAATTTTAGTTTCTTATTTCAAAGATAATCGGGCCTATATGCGAGGCAAAAAATTCATTAGCAAGAATGGAAAAAAGCATTTAGTACAGATCTCTGCCGTAAGAGGACAACTACATAAGGAAACCGTGTTTGGAAAACGGACTCCACCTGATGGACGGACTGCTTATCATGTAAGAAAATCTATTACAAGTTTAGCAAGTAAAACTCATGTTGATAAAGTGGTGGATAGAAGTATAAGAAAACTGATTGAAAACTACTTGCAGGAAGAGTATGGAATAGATACAAGTAAAAAATATACTGTACCTTCGAACGCCTTTTTTAAAGATGGTAAATACACTATAAAACTACCTAATAAAAATGGTGAAGATGTACCTGTGACCAAAGTGAGAATGCGAGAAGAAATAGGAAATGCAAGAAAGCTGAAAAACAACATAAACCAATATGTTAATCCAAGAAGCAATCACCATGTGATGATCTATAAAGATAAAAATGATGAACTGAAAGAAAACATAGTTTCCTTTTGGGATGTAACACAGAGATTAAAGAGAAATGAATCGGCTTATCAACTTCCTGAAGATGGTAAAGAAATTATCACAAGCATGGAGATTAATGATATGTTTTTACTTGGCCTGCCTGATAATGTTAATATTAATGATACGCATAGTATAAGTAAATATTTATATCGTGTTCAGAAATTGTCTTCTAATTTTTATACTTTTAGACACCATTTAGCTTCAACATTAAATAATTCTCAAGAGGAAGCAAGGATTCACAGCATGAAAGCATGGGAATCTTTAAATCCTCAAAAGGTTTATATTAATTTGAATGGAAGTATAAAGTGATTAAACGAACTATTATTATTACATCTCCTTGCTATCTTTCCCTTAAGAATGGCCAGTTGCAGATTGAGAAAAAAGAGGAAGCAATTCAATCGGCCCCTCTAGAGGATATTGGTTTTATAGTATTGGATAATCAACAGATCACTTTATCACTGCCTTTACTAAATGCTTGCCGTGAAAACAACACTGCCTTGATCTTTTGTGATACTCTCCATCATCCTCGTTCCATGTTGCTTAATTTGGATGGAAACACTATTCAGAATGAGTTGTTTAAAGAGCAAATTGCCGCTACTGAGCCTCTAAAAAAGAATCTCTGGCAACAGTGTATTCAAGCAAAGATAAAGAATCAGGCGGCGGTGCTGAAGTATGTTGGATCCGATGGCAAAGATTTGTTATCCATATCCCGTCAGGTAAAAAGTGGAGACAGTGACAATAGGGAAGGCTATGCGGCCAGATTGTATTGGTCAAGACTTTTCGGCTATGATTTTAAACGCTTGCGCGAGGGTTTACCGCCTAACAATATGCTAAACTATGGCTACGCCATTGTGCGGGCGGCCGTGGCAAGGGCTTTGGCCGGATCCGGACTTTTAAATACCTTGGGTATTCATCATCGTAATCGTTACAATGCTTTTTGTTTGGCAGATGATATGATGGAAGCCTATCGCCCCTTTGTGGATGCGGTGGTGTATGAATTAAATGCAAATTTTCCTGAGCAAGATGATTTGACAAAAGACTTAAAAATGGAATTATTGTCAATCCTAAGTTGCGATTGTAAAATGAATGACGAAACAAAACCTTTAATGTTAGCCATGCAATCAACATCGGCATCCTTGGCTAAATGTTATAAAGGAGATGCAAGAAAATTGGATTTACCCGGGTTTATCGAGTAAACAATGGAATTTAACCGAATAAATGCTTACAGGATTATGTGGTTATTCGTATTTTTTGATCTGCCGACCAATACCAAAGGGGAGCGAAAAGCGGCCAGTCAATTTCGTAAGAAATTACTGAAAGACGGTTTTACCATGATGCAATATTCTGTCTATATTCGTCATTGCGCCAGTCGTGAAAGCATGGAAGTTCATGTAAAAAGAGTAAGATCATCTGTTCCATCTGCCGGGCAGGTGAGCATGATGAGTATTACGGATAAACAGTATGGTAATATAATAAACTTTTGGGGGCATAAAACAAAAGCCATGCCACCGCCAAAGGCACAGCTGGAAATGTTTTAATATTAATGATCTTTGACATTATGGGTGAACTTGGATATATTGTACAGTGTCAGCAATAGATCAGGATAAGAAAAATAGGATTTACATCGAGCACTTCCATTGAAAACAAGGATTTTTTAGACAAGAAAATCTCGCCAAAGCCCATAAATACAGGGCTAAATGGACCTTGGTTGTGACTTGATGCAAAAAACTGACTAAAAAGAACTATTGGATTTAATGAATAGACATAATCAGTGTTGTGACTTGATGCAAAAAACTGACTAAAAAGAACAAAACCTCTGAATATGTAAAAACAACTTTTGTTGTGACTTGATGCAAAAAACTGACTAAAAAGAACTATAAATTCTTTCTATATCTTCATTTAGGTGTTGTGACTTGATGCAAAAAACTGACTAAAAAGAACCAACAGTTTGAAAATGCCTCTAAGATTGCTGTTGTGACTTGATGCAAAAAACTGACTAAAAAGAACCGCCTTAAGTACTTCAACAATATTAAAACCGTTGTGACTTGATGCAAAAAACTGACTAAAAAGAACTGAGCGTTTTTTTATTTGAGGAATGATATTGTTGTGACTTGATGCAAAAAACTGACTAAAAAGAACTAAACTGTTGAGACACTTTGAGAAGTTCACGTTGTGACTTGATGCAAAAAACTGACTAAAAAGAACTTATCGCCAAGCATCTCTTGATAGTCGCCCGTTGTGACTTGATGCAAAAAACTGACTAAAAAGAACGTGTAAGCATACCAAGTTTTACTGTTTCATGTTGTGACTTGATGCAAAAAACTGACTAAAAAGAACCATACATTCTGTAACTCCTTTGTTAAATGTGTTGTGACTTGATGCAAAAAACTGACTAAAAAGAACACAACTTATGGAAAGGGATTTGAGCGCCTTGTTGTGACTTGATGCAAAAAACTGACTAAAAAGAACAATAACCCCGACCTATTGCGAGCAGATGCTGTTGTGACTTGATGCAAAAAACTGACTAAAAAGAACAACGACCTGCAAAAGGAAAAGGTAGATTTCGTTGTGACTTGATGCAAAAAACTGACTAAAAAGAACTTTGACGAAATGAATTACCGCATGGAAGACGTTGTGACTTGATGCAAAAAACTGACTAAAAAGAACGAATGGATATATATACCATTGCCCGAAGCGGTTGTGACTTGATGCAAAAAACTGACTAAAAAGAACCTCAAATCTTTGCAGAAAAGTCCAGCCTTTGTTGTGACTTGATGCAAAAAACTGACTAAAAAGAACTGCGGTTCTCATAGGCAATAGTCGCTTCGAGTTGTGACTTGATGCAAAAAACTGACTAAAAAGAACCAACCAATGTTCAACTCCATTGATACGGACGTTGTGACTTGATGCAAAAAACTGACTAAAAAGAACAAATAGTGAGTTTAAGACCTCAATCCCCCGGTTGTGACTTGATGCAAAAAACTGACTAAAAAGAACTACTTTCTGACGCACAAAACGGACTTATACGTTGTGACTTGATGCAAAAAACTGACTAAAAAGAACCAGGCTCATATAAAGTAGGATCAAGCCAATGTTGTGACTTGATGCAAAAAACTGACTAAAAAGAACTTATCGCCAAGCATCTCTTGATAATCGCCCGTTGTGACTTGATGCAAAAAACTGACTAAAAAGAACTGGAGCAGTTAAAACGCTTAACATTTAATTGTTGTGACTTGATGCAAAAAACTGACTAAAAAGAACGTATAACTCTTACAAACCAAAAAGACGGCAGTTGTGACTTGATGCAAAAAACTGACTAAAAAGAACACACGGAAGAAATCTGCTACAGATGTCAAGGTTGTGACTTGATGCAAAAAACTGACTAAAAAGAACTCGCACGCTGTGCTTGATATACGTCCGCCGTTGTGACTTGATGCAAAAAACTGACTAAAAAGAACATTTTTTGTGCAAACTCTTGCCCGTCTGTGTTGTGACTTGATGCAAAAAACTGACTAAAAAGAACAGATCGTATAACATTATGCACCCCCTTGATGTTGTGACTTGATGCAAAAAACTGACTAAAAAGAACTATACTTTACAATTTCAACTCCATCGGCTTGTTGTGACTTGATGCAAAAAACTGACTAAAAAGAACTGGAGCAGTTAAAACGCTTAACATTTAATTGTTGTGACTTGATGCAAAAAACTGACTAAAAAGAACGTTGACACCCTCGACGGTGTAAAGAACGGTGTTGTGACTTGATGCAAAAAACTGACTAAAAACAACTTTCGAGAAGCTCTATCGTGAAGCAATCCGGTTGTGACTTGATGCAAAAAACTGACTAAAAACAACGCGGATAAGTCCGATAATCGAATTATGTATGTTGTGACTTGATGCAAAAAACTGACTAAAAACAACCTTCTGAGGTGACCTATGAACATAGAAACAGTTGTGACTTGATGCAAAAAACTGACTAAAAACAACGAAGCGTAACATATGAATTGAGCAATCAAGGTTGTGACTTGATGCAAAAAACTGACTAAAAACAACGTAAAAGTTTATAACGTTATCTTCCATTGAGTTGTGACTTGATGCAAAAAACTGACGATTTGGAAAACGATATCCTTATGTCAAATTAAACATCTCACGAAAGAAATGATTTTCGGCAAAACAATGTTGAGATAAGGCAATGCCTTGTCTCTACCTCAGCCAAAAAAAATCATCCTGATTTAAATATTTTCAATACCTCAACATTTCACCGCTTCAACATTCTTTTATTGAGGATTTCGAAAATCGACATTTCTTGTTCGATATTCGAGGAAGACCCCTCCATGCGTCCGGGATATTTTCATTTCTCGCAAGTAATACTGATTGACTTAAAGCACTCTCACATGTTTTCTCTGAGACATCATTGAGACCTTGCCCCGATTTTTTTATTCACGATAAAAAGATCAAAGCTTTGAGTTAATCATTTGCCCCGGGTCTTTTGCCGAATTAAACATCTCACGAAAGAAATGATTTTCGGCAAAAGAATGTAGAGACAAGGCAATGCCTTGTCTCTACCTCAGCCAAAAAAATCATCCTGATTTAAATATTTTCAATACCTCAACATTTCACCGCTTCAACATTCTTTTATTGAGGATTTCGAAAATCGACATTTCTTGTTCGATATTCGAAGAGGGCGCACCATGTTGTAGGTCTCTACTTAACTATGCAATAGCCTTTAGCTTTAATCTTTACTTTCCCTTCACTGACGATCTGGGATGTGCCATCGCTAAAGACAGTGGATTTGGCATCAATATTGTAGGTTTTGCTACTATTGCTGTAGTTCATGAGAATGTACCAAGTTTCGTTTTTGTAGCGACGGGAAAAACCGGCAATAGATTCACTTGTGGGAATCCGGTGAAAATTTCCTCGGGTGAGGATGGGGGAATCTTTACGAAGTTTGGATAGCTTCGAGATAAGATGATATGTTGACCAATGTATTCTATACCAATTGATGTCTTTTAGTTTTGTGAGTGAAAATTCGGGAGGATCCTGCAATTCTTGCCCGCAAAGAATAGAGGGAATTCCGGGCGCTGTAAAAATGGTGAACAAGGCAAGATGGTGATCATCAACTCCCAGGGTTTTCCAGGCTCTGCCTTTATCATGTCTTTCGGCGTAGTGGACGATCTTAGTTCCGGCCGGATATGATTTTAGCTCTTTTTCGAGGGTTTCGCCTATGATATTTGCGTTGGCTTTATTATTTTTAATGGCAAGAAATGCACTGTAGAGTGCGTCTCCGTCCACAGCATCAAGTCCGTACAGAACATGTTCGGGTTTTGTACCATCGGCCATTAAAAAAGGTCTTTCCCTTTTATCACTGAAATGTTCGTGAAAAGTTTCAAAGACTTCTTTACTCATGTTTTCGCTACCATCAATTCTAAAAGCATCAACACCTTGTTCTATCCAGAAGTCAAAGTAAGAGAATAATCTGGCCTGCAATTGTGGGTTTTCCAAATTAAACATGGCTGTGTATCTATGCTCGGGGTCTGCTTGATATTTTCCTGCAGCATTCTTTAGATAATAATCAGGGTAATCTTTTGTCCAGGAATGGTCGGTGGCCGAAAAAGCAATCGGCGCATCCAGCATTAATTTGATCTTATTGCGATGCAAAAAAGATCGCAAGGAGGAAAATTGGGTCATGCTTCCAAGTTCTGCAGAAGTAGAAAAATAATCATAGACAACATAAGGGTCCGCATAAGAAGTGTTTATTTTTTGACGGGTCGTAGGATGAATGGGCAAGAGGCGAAGCATGTTTATACCTAATTGCTGCAATCTGGAACTTAAATTTTGTAGCCCGGAAAACTGCCCACCGGTCATTTGTCTGATATAAGCCTCGTAAATGATCATATCATGAGCATAAGAAGGTGGTTCATTATAGAGTGGCATATCGTAATAATTGATTTTTTTAGTTGCGAGAGCTGACAATGCTGTATTTTTTTCAATATTTAAACAATGAATACCAAAGGAGTTTTCCTGGTATTCGTTGCGGATGATGAGCTCGTTTTGTTCATTCTCAATAAGGTGATCTGTTATGTTGAGACTATAAGATTCGGAATGATCGAGTTTATCAAGAAATTTGCCGTTCAGCCAGATCAGGGATGGCGAAGCGATAGTAGAACAGCTTAAGTAATAATGTGCCGTGGAATCCAGAGTTCCAACCATAAAGTTTTGTTTATGCCATCGGTAGGGAGCATTGGGTATTTGCCAATTTTCCCAAGAAGATCCGGCAAAATTTGATGTTGGAAAGTTATTTATCCAAGATTTTGAGATCCCTTCGGATTCTGTATCGTAAACAGTGATCCATTTATCAGTTAGCACGGGAGGGTCAGAGACAGCTGTGTCTGAGCATGAGCTTAGGATGAAGAGAAAGAAGATGGAGAAAAATAAATATTTAAAATGTTTCATAATTAACTTATCGCTTCGAGGTTAAAGCTTGTGGCTCTACTTTGAATATCTTAAATTTGCACTGTAAAATAGAGCACAGAGCTTGCAGTTAAATTTCTTGTTAAATTAAAGAAAAAATACGAAATTCAAAACGCTATAATTGATTATGAAAACAACACAAAATAGATTATTTATCATTGATGGCATGGCCATCGCTTACCGTGCGCATTTTGCGCTTATCCGTTCACCTCTTGTTACCTCAGATGGCAGGCATATTTCTGCTACCTACGGTTTTTTGAATGCCTTGTTCAAGATAATTCGTGATGAAGATCCCGATTATCTCATTGTAGCTTTTGATGCCAAAGAAAAAACTTTTCGTCATAAGCGCTATCCGGAATATAAGGCAACACGTGAAAAAATGCCCTTTGAGATGCGACCGCAGATACAGTGGATAAAAGATATTCTTGCTGCCATGAATATTCCTATGATAGAAATGTCCGGTTATGAGGCGGATGATATTATTGGAACTCTCGCCAAGCGTGCTGAAAAAGAGGGAATTGATGCTTATATGGTCTCGGGTGATAAGGATTTTATGCAATTGGTCAGTGAACATGTTTTTCTTTATGCTCCTGCCACAGGAAAGCGACCTTTAACCATTTACGATCCGGAAGCTGTCAAAGAAAAATGGGGCCTTGCTCCCGAAAATATCATCGATCTTTTGGGGTTAATGGGTGATAGCTCGGATAATATTCCCGGAGTTAAGGGTGTGGGCGAAAAAACAGCTGTAAAATATTTGACTAAATTTGGCTCTTTGGATAATCTTTATAATTCCCTGGATGATATCAAGAATGAAAAAGCGCGCAACAAATTGATAGAAGAAGCCGATATGGCACAATTGAGCCGTGAATTGGTCACCATTGATACGGAAGTGCCTTTGACAATAAAATGGTCGGACATGGATGCCAAGGAAGATTTTAATAATCCGGAATTATTAAAACACCTTCAGGATCTTGAGCTTTTTAAGTTTATCCGGGATCTTGGATTAAGCGACGATGAAGAAAGCGTCAATGAAGAGAATGAGGGTAAAAATAAAGAACACACACAGAATTATCAGCTCTGCGATACTCTCGATAAAGTAAAAGATCTGGCTCTTAAGTTAAAAAAACAAAAAGCTTTTGCCTTTGATACCGAAACCGATGGTGTGAATCCGCTGACGGCTCCAATGGTGGGCTTTTCTTTTTCTTTCAAGCCTTGGGAGGCTTATTACATTCCCTACAAAGCAGAATTTCTTGATCTTTTTAAAGATGTTTTCGCAGATGAGACAATTTTAAAAGTCGCTCAGCATGCAAAATTCGATATTCTGGTTTTAAATCAGCATGGCATTGAGGTAAAGCCGGCATTATTTGATACCATGCTCGCGGCTTATCTCCTTAATCCGGACACAAATTCCTACAAACTCGAGCTTTTATCTGAGCGCTATGTGCATTACCAGATGCAGCCCATTACAGAATTGATAGGCGAGAAAAAAAGCACGCAGATTCCTATGTCGCAGGTGGATATTGACAAGCTCACTTTTTATGCTGCCGAAGATGCGGATATTACTTTTCAACTGTATAAAATATTTAGCAAGAAATTAGAAGAAAAAGAACTCACAGAGGTTTTTGAGACCATAGATGTTCCTCTCATTCCCGTTCTGGCCGATATGGAGTTGGATGGTGTGTATCTGAATGTCGCTTTTCTCAAGAAAATGAGCAGTGAGTTGGGTGCAAAAATGACTGCCACCATGATGGAAATTCACGATCTGGCAGGTGGCGTGTTCAATATTAATTCGCCAAAACAGCTATCTATGATCCTTTTCGATAAATTAGGATTAAAACCGGTTAAAAAAACAAAAACCGGATATTCAACCGATGTAACCGTGCTGGAAAAATTAAAACACGAGCATCCTCTTCCCGAGAAAATATTAGAATTTAGAAGTTTAACAAAACTTCGTTCAACCTATGTGGATGCTTTGCCGCAATTGGTCAATGCTAAAACAGCTCGTGTCCATGGATCATTTAATCAGACTGTTGCAGCTACCGGTCGCTTATCGTCCTCTAATCCAAATTTCCAGAATATTCCCATTCGCACAGAGATGGGACGAGAGATCCGTCGCGCATTCACCGCCCAAAAAGAAGGCTGGAGTATTTTAGCGGCCGATTATTCTCAGGTAGAGCTGAGGATTATGGCCCATATTTCCAAGGATCCCAATCTGCTTGAAGCATTCTTGCAAGATGCAGATATTCATACACATACAGCTGCCACTATTTTTAATGTGTCACAAGAAGCGGTCGATGCCACGATGCGAAGCACAGCCAAGACCATAAATTTTGGCATTATGTATGGCGCAGGATCTCATCGGATTTCCCAGGAATTGAATATTGGCTATGCAGAAGCAACAGCTATTATTAAAGCTTATTTTGCGCGATACACAGGTGTGCAGGATTATATCGATTCCACTATCAGCGAATGTAAAGAAAAGGGATATGTCGCGACTATTTACGGTCGGAAACGCCAGATTCTGGATATTAATTCCGAAAACCGTAATTTGCAAGAAGCTGCCAAGCGCATGGCAATTAATATGCCCATACAAGGAACATCGGCTGATATTATTAAGATGGCTATGATCCGTATCCACAACTGGATGAAAAAAGAGAATTTACAATCTAAAATGATCCTGCAGGTCCATGACGAACTTGTATTTGAAGTCCACCCCGATGAACTGGAGCTCTTGAAAAATAAAGTCAAAGAGATCATGGAATCTGCCGCTAAACTCGATGTACCCCTTAAGGTTGATATTGGAATTGGAAAAGACTGGTTTGATGCACATTGATTAGAAGTCGAAGACAAGCTCTACCCCCAAATTGTCGGGGTGAAGGTGTGCCTGAATAAGAAGAGAAATTTGTAGAGACGCAATGCATTAAGTCTCTATCATTTTTTTCACCACGAAACATCAACACCGATATACGATGTATGAAGTCCTTGAATATCGAACAAGAAACACCGATATGTGATTTGTGAAAACTTCGAATATAGAAAATCGTTGATCCTTGTTTATTATTCAAAAAGACCCCGTCGGGGTTCAATATGCTTGTTGTTTATAGCTATTTCCATTTTATGTTCATTACTTCAACATTTAAACAATTTTACATTTAACGAAGCACAGCAGTTTACATCCAAGCTCAAAAGCATAATTAGTTCTTGCACAAAATATTGACTAAGCTTCTCAGCTTCTCATCTTCTTAACTTCTTCTTTTATCCCAACGACCCTTGACCTTCTTATCTTCTAAACCTCAACCTCAAGCTCAACCTGATCAAGCATCAATCATCAAGCATTCCACACATTCGTATTTTTACTATCTTTGAATTTTCTCGATTTAAAGCTATATTTCCGCATGAAAATCAAAAATGCACATCTTACTCACTCATCTGGCCCTTTAGGTCAAGACCTGCATCTAAAAGCAGGGGAGATCACGCTGCTGGGTGGGGATTCGGGGTCGGGAAAGACAAGCCTGATGTTGTGCATTTCGGGATTTAAAGATCTTAAAGCAGGGGAGATGGAGCCTGCTCCTCAAGCAGTAGCCATGCTTTTGCAGAACCCTTTTCATCAGATCATTATGCAAAAAGCCTACGACGAATTACTCTTTCCTATGAAGAATGCCGGCATGGCGGACGGTGAAGCTCAGGCAGAATTAAGTAAGATTGCAAATATGCTAAAAATTGAGCATCTCTTAGATAGGGATATGAATACTCTCTCTTTTGGTGAGACTCAGCTATTAATGATAGCGGCCACCTGTTTATCTCCTGCGAATATTTATTGTTTCGATGAGGCGACCTCTCATCTCGATCCGCCTTATATAAAATTGTTTTATGCTGTTCTCAGATATCTTGCAGATAAAAATAAAATAATTTTGGCTTCCACCCAGTCCCTGGATGAATATGCTTTTGCCGATAATGTCATCATCCTGAATAAGGGATCAATACAAGATGTTTACTCAAAAGCAGAGTGGAAAAATCAGCTGAAAAAGGCTTCAATTAAAACAGATAGACAATTGATAATAAATAAACTAGAAGGCTTAGCTAAGTGAAATTACTACCTTTTACATTTAAGATCAATGACGATCTTTGTCTAATCAATACTTTAAAGATAGATCTCAAAAACCAGAGATCAGAAACCAGAAATAAGAGACCAGAAATCAGGAATCAGGAATCAGGAATCAGGAATCAGGAATCAGGAATCAGAAATCATCCTTGCCTTGCAATTCTTGGTCCCGTCGGTTCGGGTAAATCGCTTTTAATTAAACTTCTTGCCGATTCAAACCTTCATGAGATCGCTGCTTATTCAGACTATCCTTTTTGTGCTTATTTATCTCAGGATCTTACGCGTTTATTTACGGGGAACAGCATTGCAAGTCTGCTTGAGATCTATCAGGATAAGCGTTATTCTGTGGGACAACATTTTAATAAAACGCTCTTTGATACAGTCGCAGAAAAATTTGAGCTAACTCAGCTCATTAAAGAAAATCGACGCCTAATGCATTATTCCGAGGGTGAAAGACAGCGTTTGGGAATTAGCCTGGCAGCTGCAGTTGAAGCCAAGGTCACCATTCTTGATGAACCCACAACGGCTCTGAATATTAAGCATAGATTGGCCCTTTATGATATGATCAGGGAGATGAAGAGTCGCACTAAAGTCATTATCATTTCTCATCGTTTCTTGGATTGCCTATCTGTTGCGGATCATTTTATCAGAATGGAAAATCTGGAAATTAAAGAGCATTTTACTCTTAAAGAAATCATTGAAAAAGAGCATATTTTAAGCTATTATTTAGGCTAAATGAGGTTTATATGTCAGATAAAAAAATAAGAGACCCCTTTGTAAAGTGGGAATCGGATACGGCCAGTTATTTCACCTGGGCAAATATGATTTCCATGCTTCGTATTGTGTTGACCATTCCGGCCGTGTGGCTTTTTGCTACAGATCGCTGGATATGGGGATTGGTAATTTTGACTATTTGTGTTATTTCTGACTGGTTGGATGGTTTTGTAGCAAGAAAGACCAAGCAAGTCTCGGATTTTGGCAAACTCATTGATCCTTTAGCCGATAAAGTAGTTGCTACAGCTATGATTTTGCTAATGATCATTCGTATGGATTTTCCCTTATGGTTCCTGATTATATTGCTTGTCCGGGATGCCAGTATTTACATAATGAAACGTATTTTTTACAAGCGCTATAAGATCGTGACCGGAGCAAATATTGCCGGTAAGGCTTTTATTTTGGTACTTACGGTGGCGGGTATATTATGGCTGTTTGAATTTTATATGGGCCTAAATCTATATGCTATTTATGTCCTGTATTTTACTACATTCCTGATGCTTGTTTCTTGGGTGGTTTATATTGTGCAGAGTATAAAGATGTTTGAGAGTCAGAAACCAGAAGTCAGAAACCAAAAATCAGAAGTCGAAGACGCACCAAAGCCTCGGCGAAGGTGAGGCAGAAGACAGAATAATGCAGAAGTTGGAGGCGAGAAGGCAGAATGAATAAAATTGAAAAAGAACCTTTGAGCAGGAATTAATGTGTGACGTAAAGACGCGATTCACCGCGTCTCGAGAATATATGGAGACGAAGAAAGATAAATGCATATAGGTGTAAAAACGCAATTCATTGCCTTGATACTAAACTTTGATAACATAGAAAGATTTTAATGTCACTTTTTAAAAGAAATAAAAAAGAAGTAAAAGAAAAACAAACAGCTTCGGCAGCAAAGCGCTATGAGGAAGGTCTGAGTAAGTCCCGAAATCGTTTTAAAGAGGGGTTATTCTCTCTTTTTGGCCGCGGAATGAAGATATCTGAAGATTTCATGGATGAGATCGAGGCCTTTTTGTATGAGTCTGACCTAGGCGTGGATATCTGCGACATGATCATGGAAAAGATCGAGGAAGAGTCTCGTAAAAAGGAGCTGATGTCTTACGAGGATATTCAGACCATTATTGCCGGAATATTTTCCTATATGTTCAAGGATGACGACCTGAGCATTCCCATTGATAAACATCATCCCTGCGTTATACTCGTCGTGGGTATCAATGGCGCGGGCAAAACAACTACCATCGGTAAGCTTGCATCTTTGTATCGTTCTCAAGGCAAGAAAGTGCTTATCGTCGCGGGCGATACCTATCGTGCTGCGGCTGTTGAGCAGTTGGATGTGTGGGCTCGGCGTGCGGGAGTGGATATTATCAAGAATCTTAAGGCGAAGTCGCCATCGGGTGTTGTTTATGATGGAGTTCATGCCGGTATATCGCGTGATTCCGATGTCATTCTCATCGATACGGCTGGGCGTTTACATAATAAATCTCATCTCATGGAAGAACTTGATAAGATCCATCGTGTTATCAAGAAAGTCATTCCCGATGCGCCTCATGAGACTTTATTGGTCTTAGACGGGTCCATTGGACAGAATTCTGTGGTTCAGGCGGAGGAGTTTACCAAGATAACACCGGTAACAGGATTGATCGTCACCAAGCTTGATGGAACGGCAAAAGGCGGCTCTATGATTGGCATTCGCAAGAAATTAGATATTCCGGTTAAATATATAGGACTGGGTGAAGCCATTGAGGATCTCCGTGAATTTGAACCGAAAAAATATGTTCAAGCGATGTTTGAAGAATTGCAAAATTAAACATGAGCTTTTACTTAAGAGCTAAAAGAATTTTGAAATATAAAATTCTAAGGATGCGATGCATTGCGTCGTAACTAAAATTATATCACGACAGTTGAATGAAGCTGAAAAAGAAATATCATGAAAAAATTTAATATCATCTCTCTCGGTTGCTCCAAAAATCTGGTGGATTCCGAGGAAGTAAAATCTATGCTTTTACAAGAAGGACTTACTTTTGTGGAAGAAGCAGAGGATTGTGAGCTTTTGATCATCAACACCTGTGGATTTATTCTTCCGGCAAAAGAAGAGAGCATTGATTACATACTTGATGCCATTGAATTAAAAAAAAACGGTACAATTAAATCTCTTATCGTGATGGGCTGTTTAACTCAGCGTTACAGGGAAGAACTTACAAAAGAATTCCCTGAAGTCGATGCTATTTTCGGTGTGGATGAAGTCAAAGAAATTTCACATTTTCTTTTTCATAAAGAATCAAAAGCTTCTCCAAGATCATTGATGACACCCGGACACTATGGCTTCTTGAAAATTGCTGAAGGATGCAATAACTCCTGCGCATTCTGTGCCATACCGCTAATTCGTGGACCGCAGCTAAGTCTTGAACCTTCAGTCATTTTAAAAGATGCCGAAGAATTGGCTAAGCAGGGTGTAAAAGAACTGATCGTCATTGCTCAGGATAGCACAACTTATGGCTGGGATCTGCGTAAGGACCTGCGTTTACATACACTTCTTAAAGAGCTTGATGATATGGATGCTTTCCCCTGGATCCGTCTGCATTATGCCCATCCGGCACATTTTGATCTGAAATTAATTGATGTGATCAATCAGTCTAAAAGTATTTTGCCTTATATCGATATTCCCATTCAGCATATTAATACTCAGCAGATCAAAAGCATGCGTCGCGGAAAAGATGGTGAGCATATTCGCAAGCTTATCAGGACCTTGCGCTCCGATATCAAAGATCTTGCCTTGCGTACCACCGTGTTGGTAGGTTTTCCGGGTGAAAGTGATGAAGCCTTTAATGAATTGCTGGATTTTGTTAAAGAAATCCGTTTTGACCGTTTAGGTGGCTTTACTTACAGTCTGGAAGAAGGAACGCCCGCTGTTCCACTTGCTGATCCCATCCCTGAAGACATCAAATCTCGTCGTTTAGAGGCCATTATGAATGCACAGAGTAAAATATCGCTAGAGAACAATCAGTCCCTTATAGGGACTAAACAGCGCGTTTTCATTGATGTCTATGATGCATTCAGCAAAGATTCCTATGGTCGTACTTATCGTGATTCTCCCGATATCGACAATCGGGTCATTATTCCCGCTAAATTGAAAAAAGGTGACTTTGTTGATGTGGAGATCATTGATGCCATTGATTACGATATGATCGGGGAGATCCTTGAATAGGGCACACGCTCCTTCGGAAGGGAAAAGTAAAAAGTTGAAGACTTTGAATATTGAACAAGAAACACCAATATATGATTTGTGAAAACTTCGAATATAGAAAATCGTTAATCCTTGTTCATTATTCAACAAGACCCCGTCGGGATAGGATATGCATTTACGCAAAAAATATGCTATTCCTTGTAAAAAGAAAAACGCCTGAGACAAATTGTGATCTGGCGGGTTAAAGCTTTATGCTTGGGAGGGCGGTTTTCTGATATAAAAAACATCAATTACCCCGCGCTTTAGTGCGGGGGAAACAGCCACCAATACATCGGGCTTTAGCCCAGAAAAAATGATTCCAATTTGGGCTTAAAACCCCATTTATTTGTGGGGGTTCTTACTCACGGGCTTAAGCCCGTGGTAATTGATATAATATTGATGTTCATTAGACTTAAGACTTATATAATTTACGAAGTCCTTGAATATCGAACAAGAAACACCGATATGCGATTTACAAAGTTTTTGAATATTGAACAAGAAACACCGATATATGATTTGTGAAAACTTCGAATATAGAAAATCGTTAATCCTTGTTCATTATTCAACAAGACCCCGTCGGGGTCGAATAACAGTAGAAAAAAATCTCCCCACATAAAAAGAACCCCAGCGGGGTTCAATATGCTTATTGTTTATAGCTATTTCCATTTTATGTTCAACACTTCAACATTTAAACAATTTTACATTCAAGGAAGCACAGCAGTTTACATCCAAGCTCAAAAGCATAATTAGCCCTTGCACAAAATATTGACTAAGCTTCTCAGCTTCTTAGCTTCTTAACCTTTACCCCAACCTCAACCTTATTCTTAAGCTCAATCTTTATAAAAAATAATTATTCATTTTTCTCATTTTCCTCCGTAAATTCCTTTGTAAAACAAAGTGAGTTTCCTATGCCTGAGAATAAAAAGAGTCATTTTAATAAGATGCTAGCGCCTATTGTGATCACTGTTTTTGTTGTTGCTTATTATTTGGTCTTTGTCTGTATTATTTCGAAAGTACCTGATATTCCTTCTATTATAAAGTATTTTGGAGCTTTGTTGCCTTTGGCTTTTGTTGGAGTAGGTATTTATGTTCTGATAGAAAGAATAAAAGAAATTAAAAAGGGAGAAGAAGATGATCTTAGTCAATACTGATTATATTTCGGGAAAAGAATTTGAAATGCTGGGTATAGTAAAGGGCAGTACCATTCAGTCTAAAAATATTGGACGCGATATCACCCAGGCCTTCAAAACAATCGTTGGCGGAGAATTGGTCGCATACAATGATATGATGAATAATGCCAGAGCGCTTGCTACAAAACGCATGGTCGCTGAAGCTGAGGAATTGAATGCAGATGCTGTTATCAATATCCGTTATGCTTCAGCCACAGTCATGCAAGGTGCTGCCGAGGTTATGGCTTATGGGACTGCCGTAAAATTTAAATAAGTTTATTTTTCAATAAGCTGGGTTGGCACTATCGCATTCAACATTTTAAGTTTAATATAATCTCCGCGATAATAATAATAGCCGGGATGTGTGCTTTGCCATGCCATTCTTGCCGAATCTTTGATTAAAAACCAATCAACACCATTTATCTCAGTATAAGCAACAATAAGAAGGGCATGATCATCGCCGGTCGTTCCATTATAGATGCGATATTCCCGTGAATCCTGATCTATATCTTCTAGGGCTATATCTGCTTTAGGAATAAATGCAATACCTGTATAGCGATTATAACCGGCTTCGCTGATATCTCCGGCAATGGGAACTGTAATACCTGCCTTGATAGTATTAACAATGCTCTTATAAAAGTTTTCTAAAGGTAAATTCAAGAAGTCTTTTCCCTTCGACCAATGATCGGGAAAGGGGAATTCATGTTTTTCTCCAAAAGTAAACGAGAGAGTAGATTGCAGGGGCGTATATTTTTTAGGCTTGAATTTCAGGACTTTCTTGTAAAAAGAATCAGGAGTATATTTTTTACTCTGATAAGTAAAAACATCAGGGATTTTGCCTAAATGCTTATCTAAAATTGCGCGGACTGTTTTTAGATTTGTGCTTTCGTCCCAAAAATCATTGGCTTTAATAAAATCCAGATAGGCTTCCAATTCATCGTGCATGGGACCAAGATCATCGCCCATCTCAGTAGGATTTCCGGAATAGTTTTTTTCGGGCATAAGTCCATATTTTTCTGCAACATTAAATACACTGGATACTTGAGATCCTCCGCGTAAGCTCGCAGCACCGCGTGTTTTGATAAAGTATTCTGCTTTATCAAGATAATCGTAATAGACAATGAACATAAGAGATAATTTTATTTTCTTGTCAAAATTGCGCGCCGTTTCGGATTCGATAAATGATATGCCTGCATGAGCCCAGCAAGATGATGTTAGTCCCTGATGTTTGGGTGGAAAATGGAAATAGCTTGTGAAGTCGTCATTGTTGAGAGGGAAGTCTATTCCTTCAATGGAGGCATACATACTTCTATTATCGCGTTGATAACTGTCTGAAAGAATTGCCTCTGTTTTTGCATTTGCATTAGCGATTTTTTCATGTCGAATATCTCTGATCGCAGCATGAACGGGATCGACATATTTTTCTTTAAAAATGAGATCGCTTTCTGCAAAAACAAGTCCACAAATACAAAGCAGAGTGATAAATTTTTTCATGATCATGTCCTCAATTTTTCTAATTTTTATAAGATAAGGGCGTAAATTGCAGAATTCCTGCGAGAAGAGCATTCTTGTTAAAATTACAAGCTTTGTTTTGATCTTTTGTCAAAATCGCACCTGTTTTTTTAATTACAAGTTTGGGTTTATTTTATTCCACTGATCTGTGTTGGGAATGATGCTCATGGCTATCACTTTATCACGTAGCTCAAGCAGATGATCATAGCTTTCCCAGAGGCGGGCGATCTCGGTTTTTACACCTTTTATATTTGCATAGGAAACACCATTTTTATCGAGTGTGGTTTCCATGGCCATCATAATATGTTTGAATTCATGATTGTTCACATAGCATCCGGAAGGCCAGCGGAAGGATTCTCCGCCCATGGCAGCTCGGATCATTTCAATAGAGGTATATGCGGGACTCTGGAATGATGAACGCCCACGCAAGCGGATGATACAACTGCCACACTGAATGACGCGTTCTTTCAATTTTTTCCATTCTTCCATACTAAGTGCGTCTGTTCCAATGAGCTCGATCAAGGGTTTACCATCTATCTTGGCTGTAGAGGCAAATACGGCCATTTCTTCACCATGGCCACCATAAGTGCGTGTGTTTGTTACTTTACTTTGTGGGAGATTAAAATATTTTGCCAGCTCACTTTGCAGACGAATACTATCAAGTGCGGCCAAAGTTGTTACTTGCGATGGTTTAAGACCTGAATAGATGAGAGCAATAATGCCGGTGATATCTGCAGGATTGAAAATAACTGTCAGATGTTTCAGGTCAGGGCAATAGGACTTTATATCTTTACCAAGTTGGGCGGCTATTTTACCATTACCCTTTAAGAGATCTTCTCTTGTCATACCTTCTTTACGCGGTGCACCGCCTGAGGAGACCATGTATATACTATTGGTGAAAGCTTTTTGTACATCACTGGAAAATGTAAAGTTGACGCCCTCAAAACCACAGTGACGTAAATCTTCTACCACACCTTCTAAGCCCTCTGCGAAAGGATCGTATAGACAGATATTTGGGGTTAAACGCATCATGGCGGCTGCTTGTGCCATATTGGAACCTATCATTCCAGCCGCGCCCACAATTGTTAATTTATCATTACTTAAAAAGTCCATGTTTTTATAAAGCCTTATTGTTATTTATATCATTTTTTTTCTTAAGAATTCTAATTCTTTTAGCATAAGTGCATGAATAACAGGATTTGCTGCAACAATGTTATTATCGGTAAACTTAAAGGTTTTGCCCTGATAGTTCGTCACAATTCCACCGGCTTCCTGTACAAGTAAAATACCTGCTGCCACATCCCAAGGCTTGAGATGCCATTCCCAAAAACCATCGAAAGTGCCGGCTGCTGTAAAAGCCATGTCCAAAGCCGCAGAGCCGGGACGACGAACACCTTGCGTGAGTCTGTTAAAATGATCAAAGTAGTTCAGATTGTTTTCCGAAGTAGTCAGATAATCATAGGGAAAGCCCGTGGACAAGAGGCAGTCTTGGAATTTTGTATTTTTGGAAACAGAAACGCTTTGTCCATTCCACTTAGTTCCTTGACCTTTTTGCGCTTCGAACAAATAATTGATCATGGGATTATAAACGTAAGCTTGAGTGGGAATTCCATCTTCGTGCAGAGCAAGTGAGATACAAAGAATGGGAAAGCCGTGGACAAAATTAAGTGTGCCATCAATAGGATCCATGACCCAGAGTTTTTCTGCTTCTTTTAATTCGCTATCGGTTTCTTCGGATAAAAACTCACTGCCCGGGAGTAATGTACTCAGTTTTTCCTTGAGAAAGAGCTCCACCTGGCGGTCAACTTCTGTGACAAGATCTATATTGGTAGATTTACTATCAATTTGTTTCGTGGTATGTATTCGGCTCGATATAATTTCTCCGGCATCTTGAAGAATTTCAACTATTTTATTTCTCATATTCCCTCATATTTACAAGAAAGAAACTTAGGCATCTAAAATGAAAGAAGCAAGAAAGTAACTAGTAGGGAGACGGAAGTATAAAAGCTGTTATCGATTTGGGTTTTGCATCGGGACAAGCTATACCGAGAGATCTCTAATTACTCAATTTAAACAATCAGTAAAATAATTTTTATAATAAAATAAATATAAAATCTTTGTAAAAATATTGAATGTATAAGAGAATATAACGTAAGGATTAAAACAGAAGAGTAAAAAAATATTTTATTGGGGCAGAAATCGGGAGCAGTGGGAGAGAAGGTGATAAGGTGAAAGAGTGCAGTGATTTAGAATTTTTGTCTATGATCTCAGATTTCTGATCTCTGCTTTCCGGTCTCTTACGAAAAACCCCTCTACAGTTTTCACCATAGAAGGGTATATTGTATCGTCATTTTGTTTTACGACTTATGTCTTATTATTTTACCAACAACATTTTCTTGCTAAGGATTCCCATATCGGTTTTTAATCTTGCGATATAAACACCGGAGGGGAGAGGTCCTGCACTAAAGTTTGTTGTGTAAGAACCGGCAAATTGATCTTCGTTGATCAGAGTGGCGATAAGTCGGCCATGAACATCATAAACTGATAGGTTTACATTTGTTCTTTGGTCAAGCGAATATTCAAGAGTCGTTGTAGGATTGAAAGGATTCGGGTAATTTTGATTTAGAGAAAATTCCGAAGGAAGTTCAACATCATCAATGGAAACGCCACCGGGAGTCATAACCATCAGATCTTCAATATAAATTGTTCCTTCATTGCTTCCTATACTGTCAATGTATTCGATCTGGAAGGAGTCAAAGTTCAGGGGTCCATCAAGTGTACCATCGGAAATACCTGGCCATATACCTGTTTCGCCTTTACGCATATCCCATCTGATGAGCTGCCAACCAAAGAAATCGATAGGATACCAGGGACTGACTTCTGAAATACCGGAGTTTGTAGGATCATCAACGCAAAAACGGAAATTGACATTGGAACCATCGCCAAATACCCAGGCCTGCATCACATCACCCTTATCGAATTTTTTTGAACCAGGTGTGCTGTTTCCATCTACCCACTGACGGTAAAAACCGGTCTGAGCTTCCGGATCAAATTTAAAATAGAGTTTTAATGAAGAGGTACTGCCATTGCAATGGTTGACAAACTTAGTACTAGCAGATCTTTCACCATCGATGAGGTTAAGATTACTTCCACTAAAACCCCAATCTCTCCAGTTGCTTTCTATAGAAGAAGAGGTAAAGGAATCTATAATAAGAGTATCGGCATAATAAGGGATAGTGGATGTAATAATCATAGCGGAGGTCTGATTATTCGTTGTAGTATTGTCAAATTTATCTGAGATGCCCTTGCTGATAACTCTCATGTATGCATTTGATCTTTCGAGTTGTTGTGTTGGGAAAAGCGAGACAATGGTTTTTCCTTGAACTGAATAAGTCTCGAATTCGAAGGGGATTTCAATGTCATCACCTGTAGTACGGTAAAAACGAAATTTGTCAACAAGATCAGGTGTTACATCTATCAATTCATCGTAAACATAAGAAATGATAGGTTGCAGGTCAGAATATCTTTGATTTTTACTGGGGTACCAGGTCATGATCTTAGGAGGAAAAATATCTTTAGGACTTGTGGTAAAGCTAAGGACAAAATCATCACCCGCTATACCGTCGCCATTTCCATCAAGATTTTGATCTCTGTTTCCTTTGATCAGATCTGATTTAAGCCTGATAGTATAATCGGTTTCAACTTCCAGACTATCTCCAAAGGCAGAAAGGCTCAATTTTTTATAATTTGAACTCCAATTAAAATTCAAGTCGGTCTCAGGAGCAATACTAAAACCACTTCTGACTGCTGCTGTATCCATAGCATGTGAAAACTCAATAACGACGGGTTCCCAGGCAGGATGTTCAGTTTCATTGTTTTTTGGACTGTAGTTTTTGACATAAGGTGGCGCTGAGGATGTCAGGTAATAGTTTTTAGTCCAAAAGAATTTTGAATTATCAATAGTGATCTGAGCAGTATCCGGCCAATAGCCCGGAGCATCGTAAATCAATTGGTAAGTGCCGTAAGTCAAGCTATCGAAGAGATAAAAACCATTGTTGCGGTTATAGCCGTGGTTATTGTTGTAGCCGTTCATATAATAATCGTAATTACTACTATTATCGATAGCTGCCCAGTTATTTGGGTTAATTGGGGAGCCCGTGGTAATTTGTGACCATTGTGGTGTATATTTGTCGATATACATTGTACGATTTCCATAATAAATACGGGATCCTGTTGTATCACCCAGAGGATGAATAGTGACTTCAATGCTATCAATGGGTTTATATTGATCGTTAGTTCCACCAATATATTCATAATCGGTCAATTGTTCTTTTGTTCTGATAATTCCTGCAAGATTGGCCATGTTAGGTAGAGGCTGGTTGTAGTATTGCAAGAATGCCAGGCTCATAGCCCACGCGTCATTGATACGATTATCAAGGTTTTGCAAACGGTAGGTTTGAGGCCAATAATCGTGAAAACAACTTTCGCTCAGCGTACCTGGAATGGTGAGTTTTCTGAAGACGCCAAGGTAATTTCGATTTTTTCCATAGAAGGTATAGTCACCGGCATGAATATAGTTACTTGTTTGCAAGGCTGCATAGATATTATTCCCCATATAGTTTGACATTGTAAGCATACCGGCAAATTTAGTTGAAGAGGGGCTATAGATGGCACCTTTGTTAATCCGTGGATCACCGGTAAAACCGGAATATAGCATCAGCGTATAATTTCCGCCTGATGCATTTGAGTGAGCAGAATGAAACCAATCGCAGTTTTGAGTACTGGCATATTCGCCCATACCGGATAAACCAAGATCATCCGAAGAACGATTCTGAGTGCGAGACATCAATATAGTTGCTCCCCAACGTTTTAATATAGTCTCCATAACCAAAGTTCTGGTAATATTTCCTTCAGATTCCCAATAACCGGCATCATTAATAGGTGGCCTATCGTTAGATCCATGACCACCATGTCCGGCATTAATATAGAATTTATATCCGCTGAGATCTTGAGCGGAAAGGATTGTAATAACAGATAATAGAATTATAATAATTTTTTTCATAATCTTCCTGCCTATTTCTCAAGGGTTAAGATGAGAATCTCATCGTTTTGTGCATCTTCGCATACTATCTTCTTTCCATCGGGTGACCAAGAAGGGTACATCTCCATACGGTTGTCGGTCTCGGTAAGCTGGAAGACTTCTTGGTCGGCAACACGAACGACGAAAAGATCGGAAGAAGTAAAGGTATGACCGTCATCAAGATCACGCATAAATACAATATATTTACCATCGGGTGACCATTTTGGTGAGCGTGCTTCTTTAATTGTGAAAAGAATATCAGAGTTAAAGTCTGTGACAACAAGATCTTTCATATCCGTATATGCAATCATAGCATCATTCGGTGAAACCGATGGCCATAAATAATACATATCACCTGATGGAGTCATGATCTTGGATGTTCCGTAGGAATAAAGGAGTAGGGAGTTGTTGTATGACATAACAACAGGTCTTGAGACAGAAGAAGCTTTTTTATGTAAGGCATTTACAGCTTCATTTTGTACATAATAGATGCCGTGATCTTTAATACTCGGGATTATATCCAGTCGTTGTTTATCTATAAGGATTTCAGTTTGCTTGCTGTTGGAATTATAGATCTTGACGGAATTGACTTTTCGTTTATCTATGAAAGTATCAATACGATAACGAATATTTCCACTTTTGTCCATACTGTAATCATAGGCAGCGATTGCAAAATTTGTACTTTTTTTAGTATTAAGGTTCAAGTAGTTTCCGCCATCAAGTGAGGTATAGAGTAAAAAATTACCATCATCACTAAATACAGGGTCCATCAAATTATCTCCAAGATTCAGCACTTCTACATTAGAAACGCGGACATTTGCAGATAATATGATAGTGAACATTAGTAAAATTGTCAGTGCTCTTTTCATATTTTTCTCCAGTTCAATTAGCCATTAAAATCAGCACAATATAAATTTTAATTCATATAAATACAACAAGAAAGCAGAGTAAATGTTTCCGAAAAAGATAGTTGATGGTTTATAGATAAGAGATTAAGGTTAAAGTTAAGCTTAAGATTGAGAGGAGGAGAGGAAGATTTATTTTTACGCGGAATGAAATGAAGGAGGGGGGGGGCATTATTGAGATTCCAGATTTCCGATTTCAGATTTTTGATTGCTCTTTTCCTAATTTGTCACGATTTATTGCTAACTGTTTACTGCATTCTTTTCTAAGTGTTAAGCGATTTTGGTCGGAATGACAGCCTGATCTTTGCTTTAAACTAAATCTTAATAAAGGTGTCGCACCTAAGGTGTTTAATTATTTTACAGAAATACGTTTTCTACAGATATATCGTCCCTATGGGACTAAAAAAACAGAAATTATCGTAGGTCAATCCCTAATGAGAAGACGCGCCATGGCTCGTCTCTAATTAGGGAACAAAGGTGCCGCACCTTAGGTGCTTGATTTTTCTCTATTATCATAAAGAGATCGTCCCAATGGGACTAAAAATATAAAATGCAGAGTCAAGATTCTAGATTTCTGGTCTCTGGTCTCTGTTTTACATTTCAGCAAGTACTTTGCGTATAACTTTGCAACCTTGTTTTATTTCGTCTTCACTTACATTTAAATGAGGACGGAAACGCATTGATACATCACCGCAAAGTAGGATCATGACTTTATTATCCCACATTTTAGCAAGGAATTTGTTACGTTTTTCTGTAGTTGGAAGATCAAATGCACACATAAGACCTTCACCACGAACATTTGTGATCAATTTAGGGAACTCTTTTTTGATCTCATGGAGTTCAGCTTTGAGAACTTTGCCCATTTTAACGGCATTTTCGACAAGATTTTCTTTTTCAATGACTTCCAGAGTATATTTAAAACGGAGCATATCGACTAAGTTACCGCCCCAGGTGGAATTAATACGGCTTGATTCTACAAAGACATTATTTTTGACTTCATCTAAGCGAGGTCCTGCCAAAATACCACAGACCTGAGTTTTCTTGCCAAAGGAAATAATATCAGGTTTCACATCGTAATTTTGATGAGCCCAAAATTTACCTGTCAGTCCCACACCACTTTGGACTTCATCAAAGACCAAGAGCATCTCATTATCATCGCAGATATCACGTAAAGCCTTAAAGAAAGATTTACTGAAATGATTATCGCCACCTTCACCTTGTATAGGTTCAATGATAATACAAGCAATATCCTTAGCGTCTTTTGCTACGATCTCTTTAATCTCTGCAATTGCTTTGGCTTCAATGGCTTGATTGGCTTCTTTGTTTTCTTCAAGAGGGAAACGTAATTTTGGATTTGTGACGCGCGGCCAATCAAAAAGAGGATAATACTGAGTTTTTCTAGGGTCGGCGGTGTTGGTTAAGGAAAGTGTATAACCGGTACGACCGTGAAAAGCTTGTTTAAAATGCAGTACTTTCAAGCCGAGAATATCTTTTTCACCTTTTTCAAAATTCTTGCGAACTTTCCAGTCAAAGGCAGCTTTTAAAGCGTTTTCAACAGCTAATCCACCACCCGATACAAAAAATGCGTGGGGCAGGTAATCAGGAATACCAAGGCGCGAGAAGGTAGTCATGAAATCGGCCATTTCTTCGGAATAAATATCTGAATTGGTCGGTTTGTTAACAGCTACGCGAGCGAACTCATCTTTCTTGGAAACCAAATAGGGATGGTTGAAACCAATTGAAAGAGACGCGAACATTGAGAAGAAATCAAGATATTCTTCACCGTTACGCTTGTCAACGAGCCAGGAACCGTGTGATTTGTCAAGGTCAACTATGACGTCAAAACCATCTGTCAGCATATGCTTGGACAGAACTTTTTTAACTTCATTTGCTTTGATCATATATTCTCCTTTCGAGGTGAGACATCTCACCAGTTAAAATTATTAACAGCTGAATAGTTTAGACTATGAGTGCGCTACTAAGCCAACTCTTCGAAGTCCTTCAAAGCTCGCAGAGCGTAGTAGGACGAAGTAGAGCCAACTCTTCGAAGTCCTTCAAAGCTCGCAGAGCGTAGTAGGACGAAGTAGAGCTCTAAGCATTAAGCTCTAAACCTTTTAAACTTATCTTTTCAACTAAATATTAAATTTAATTCCCTGAGCCAGGGGTAGTTCTTTAGAATAATTAATAGTGTTTGTTTGACGTCTCATATATCCTTTCCAGGCATCTGAGCCGGATTCACGACCACCACCGGTTTCTTTTTCGCCACCAAAGGCGCCACCAATTTCAGCACCGGATGTACCGATATTTACATTGGCAATACCGCAATCAGAACCGCGGCACGACAAGAAAAGTTCAGCTTCACGGAGATCTTGAGTAAAGATAGAGGAAGACAGTCCCTGAACCACATCATTCTGTATGGCGATAGCGTTTTCAACATCACCTGAATATTTAATGAGATAGAGAATGGGAGCAAAGGTCTCTGCCTGGACGATCTCGAGATCATTTGTTACTTCAATAATGGTCGGTTTAACATAAGTCCCCGTTTCATAGCCACTTCCACTAAGAATTTTATCACCACAAAGGACTTTTCCGCCTTGTTCTTTAGCTGCCGTAATGGCATCAGCATACATTTTAGCTGCGTCTGTATCAATAAGGGGACCTACATGATTTGTCTCATCTAAAGGTGTCCCAATCTTAATTGATTTATAGGCCTTGACCAGAGTTTTTTTGACCTGATCGTACATATTTTCATGAATGATCACACGACGGGTAGAAGTGCAACGCTGTCCGGCTGTTCCTACGGCACCAAATACGATGCCGGGAATAGCTAATTTAAGATCAGCATTTTGTGTCACGATGATGGCATTATTTCCACCTAATTCGCAAATTATTTTTCCAAAGCGAGAAGCTACAACCTCATTGGCATGGCGACCTACGCGTGTTGAACCGGTCACGGAAATAAGGGCGACATCTTTATCCTGAAGCATGCTTTCACCCACGTCACGACCTGAGCCGATAACGAGGCTGAAAATTCCCTCAGGCAGATCATTTTCTTTTAATACTTCAGCAACGATCTTTTGGGTTGCGATAGCTGTAAGAGGAACCTTTGAAGAAGGTTTCCAGATGCAGACATCACCACAGACAGCCGCGATCATGGCATTCCAGGCGTAAACAGCAACAGGAAAATTAAATGCTGAAATAATACCAACTATTCCAACCGGATGATATTGATCGTACATGCGATGTTCAGGGCGCTCCGATTTAGTTGTCACGCCGTAGAGTTGACGGGAGAGACCCACAGCAAAATCGCAAATATCTATCATTTCCTGGACTTCGCCATAGCCTTCTTGAATGGATTTACCCATTTCTAATGTAACGAGTTTACCAAGATCTTCTTTATATTCACGTAATTTAAGTCCAATTTGACGAACAATTTCACCTCGTTGAGGAGCCGGCACATTACGCCAGACTGCAAATGCTCGTAGGGCTTGTTTTTTTACAGTTTTATAGTCTTCTTGTGAACAGGATTGTACCTTGGAAAGATGAGCTCCATCAATAGGAGAAGAAATATCCAGGGTTTTTGTTGCTTTGGATGTGATCCATTCGCGACCTGTACAGCAACCACTGTTAATTTTTTGGATACCAAGTTTTTCCAATAATTTTGTTGACATAATATAATACCTCCGTTTACCTTCGTTTATACTTTACAAAGACAAATTCGTCATGTTCTTCCGACGACTCTTTAGTCCATTGATCAAGATTAAATATAGGAAAATATACATCTCCCTCATAGTCTTTTTTTATCCAGGAAATGTAGAGATAATCCACAAAAGGAAGAGTGTGTTCGTAGGTGTAGGCACCTCCCATAATGAAGATGGGTTTTCCTAGTGCCTGTGCGGTTTTTAAGGCTTCATCCAATGTCCTACAAACGGTGAGATTCTCATTACTTTCCAGCGTAGGTGATATAATAATATTATTTCGTTTAGGCAAGAATGGTAATCCGAGTGAGAGATAGGTATTGTGGCCCATTATCACTGTGTTTCCTGTGGTTTGTCGCTTAAAATGTTTCAGATCCTCGGAAATATGCCAAGGAAGCTCGTTTCCCTGGCCGATGATCCGGTTTTTTGTCATGCCTACAATAATAATGATGGGTTGTTTCATATGTTCTCCAAAGACCTGTAAGCTCGACTCACCCTAGCTTTAGCGAAGGGGAGGTGCCGGCTGGTCGAAAAATATTATTTATCGTTTCTACCATCCGGGATCCGATTCCCGATATTCATCGGAACCGGTCAACCCGGAAGGTCATTTATATCGCTACGCCAAATTTAATCTTGGGCGCCGCTTCATAATCCTTTAATTCAAAATCCTCAAATGTCAATTCTGCTAATGGCTTATTTGCAATTGTCATGGTGGGCAAAGGACCCGGAGTGCGAGTCAGCTGTTCTTTTAGACCCTCAATATGATCCATGTAAATATGAGCATCAATAATAGTATGTGCAAATTCACCGACCTCGTATCCGCATTCCTGAGCAAGGATCATGGTGAGTAGGGAATAGCAGGCAAGATTAAAAGGAATGCCCAAAGCAATATCGCCGGAACGCTGAGTGAGGTGACAATTCAATTTATTTCCGCTGACATTAAAACAGAAAGAATAATGGCAGGGAGGCAGCTTACTTTCGGCAGCATTTCCCGGATGCCAGGCCGAAACGACCATGCGACGCAAATTCGGTGTATTGGGATTGATTTTGATCTCTTTAAGGGTATCAATGATAAATTGAATTTGATCAAACACCAATGTGCCCGTTTCAGGATCGCGAGTTGTCCATTGAGTTTTCCAGTTTTCACCGGGAAGATGACCTGTTTCGGGGACAGGGTAACGGCGCCAGAAACGACCATAAGCTGTTTCCAATAAACCTTCATCATCTGCCCAGGCATCCCAGATCTTTGTCTTTTTACTTAAATTCTTGATATGATTTTCACCACTTAAATACCACAAAAGTTCATGCAACATTGATTTGTAGTACATTTTTTTGGTGGTCAATAGGGGATATCCTTTAGAAATATCGACCTTGTAAAAATAAGCAAATGATGAAATTGTGGACACGCCTGTACGATTGCTCTTTTCAACTCCATTTTCTAAAACATAATTTACCATATCAAGATATTGTTGCATGAATACTCCCATTGTATATATAATTCGCTAGGATATTAATAAAAAAATGGGATAATTCCAATTGAGATTTGTAAAAGCTAAGACGAAATAGTAGGAATTCCATTGGTCTCAATCTTAACCTCAATCTTTAACTTATTGTTTTCTTTCTCTGGGAGATTTAATTATCTTAGGGAGTTAATTCAATAAAATCGAAAAGGAATTTATATGATGCCCAAAGGAAATATGCAACAGTTGATGAAACAAGCTCAGCAGATGCAGAAAAAAATGGAAGAAGCTCAAAAAGAACTGGAAAGCAAGGAAGTTACAGGCACTGCCGGCGGTGGAATGGTAACAGTGGTTGCGACAGGTAAAAAATTGCTTAAATCCATCAAAATTGAGCCTGAAATTTTAAAAGAAGATCCCGAAATGGTGGAAGACATGGTCGTTGCAGCTGTTAATCAGGCAATGCAACAAGTTGATGAGCTGACACAGAACACGCTTGGTGGTATTACAGGCGGAATGAATATCCCCGGATTTTAAATAGAGGCAAGTATGGCCGGTATTCCCGATGTTATTATTGAAGTTGAAAAACTTTTCTCTAAATTTCCCGGTATTGGAAGAAAATCTGCTCGTCGTATTGCTTTTTATCTTTTAGACAGGGAGCGTGAGGATGTTCTTGCTATAGCAAAAGCTCTTGTTGAGCTTAAAGACAAGATAGGACACTGTTCTACCTGTAATCATATAACTGAGCATTCTCCCTGTGATATCTGCGCAAATACCAAACGCGATGATTCACTGCTTTGTGTGGTTGAGGATAGCATGGATGTGATCGCTTTGGAAAAATCTGTCGCTTTTAAGGGAAAATATCATGTCCTGGGCGGACTGATCTCGCCTTTGGATGGTGTGGGTCCCGATGATCTGGCTTTTGATAGCTTGATGAAGCGATTGGATAATGTGAGCGAGATCATTCTTGCAATTAATCCCTCGGTTGAGGGAGATACGACCTCTTTTTATCTGATGCGTCTACTTAAAGACAAAGATGTTAAAATAACACGACTTGCCCGCGGCATTCCCATAGGCGGAGATCTAGAGTATACCGATGAAGCCACAATTGCAAGAGCACTTGAAGGACGGATTGAGATACCGAACGAATAATGAACAAAGATTAACGATATTTGATATGTGAAGTAAACGAATAATGAGCAAGGATTAACGATATTTGATATGTGAAGACTTTGAAAATCGCATATCGATGTTCCTTGTTCGATATTCAGGGACCTCGTAAATCGCATATCGGTGTTCCTTGTTCGATATTCAGGGACCTCGTAAATCGCATATCGATGTTCCTTGTTCGATATTCAGGGACCTCGTAAATCACATATCGGTGTTCCTTGTTCGGATATGATTTAATAGAGGTATGAATAAAGAATATTGAAATAGAATAGCCAACAAGGATTAAGGATATTCGAATGATGAAACTTCGGAAATCATATATGGGTGTTTCTTGTTCAGATATGATTTAATAGAGGTATGAATAAAGAATATTGAAATAGAATAGCCAACAAGGATTAAGGATATGCGATATTTGAAGACTTCGTAAATCAAATATGAATGTTCCTTGTTCGGATATCATTTAAAGAAGTTAGAATTGAAAATAAAGAAGTAGAATAGCCAATAAGGATTAACGATATGCAATATTTGAAGACTTCGCAAATCGTATATGGGTGTTCCTTGTTCGAATATCATAAGAAAGATAAATATCAATGAATAAAGACATTTTAAAATTGCCAAACATATTATCCCTTCTTCGCATGATCATGGCACTTGTGCTTTATTACCTTTATGTACGAAGTTTTCAAGAACCGGGTTTTATTGGGGCTCTTGCACTATTCTTGATATATATTGTTATTGCCTTTACAGATTTCCTTGATGGTATTATTGCTAGAAAATATGATATCGTTACGGAACTAGGCAAGGAACTGGATCCCATGGCCGATAAGGTTTTGGTGTTTTTAATGCTTTTCGCTTTCTATAGAATTTCTTTACTGCCGCTCTGGGTCATTCTGCCTGTTTTTGCCCGAGATATCTTTGTTAATGAACTCCGGAAGCGATCTAAGGTCCATGAAATTACATTTAAAACCTCCAATCTTGCTAAAGCTAAAACAGCCATACAAATGATTTTTATCGGTTTTGTATTGGCTATTCCCGTCGTGATGAGCTGGATAGATTCAGAAAGTAAATTATATAATATTTTAGCCGATATGGTCAGTGGTCCAACTTTATTGATATTAATGATACTAATTATGGTTTTTACTGTCTATACGGGCGTGGATTATTGGGTGAAGTATAAGAAGGCGATGAAAGAAATTGAATAAAGAACAAGGATTAACGATATGCGATATATGAAGATTTTGGAAATCATATATGGGTGCTTCTTGTTCGGATATCGATTTTGAGAAGTTCGAATTGAAAATAATGAAATAGAATATCCAACAAGGATTAAGGATATTCGATATTTGAAGACTTTGAAAATCATATATGGGTGTTCCTTGTTCGGATATGATTTAATAGAGGTATGAATAAAGAATATTGAAATAGAATAGCCAGCAAGGATTAACGATATTCGAATGATGAAGGCTTCGTGGATCGCAAATGGTTGTTTCTTGTTCGGATATGATTTAATAGAGGTATGAATAAAGAATATTGAAATAGAATAGCCAACAAGGATTAACGATATGCGATATATGAAGATTTTGGAAATCATATATGGGTGCTTCTTGTTCGGATATCGATTTTGAGAAGTTCGAATTGAAAATAATGAAATAGAATATCCAACAAGGATTAAGGATATTCGATATTTGAAGACTTTGAAAATCATATATGGGTGTTTCTTGTTCGGATATGATTTAATAGAGGTATGAATAAAGAATATTGAAATAGAATAGCCAACAAGGATTAACGATATGCGAATGATGAAACTTCGTGGATCGCAAATGGTTGTTTCTTGTTCGGATATGATTTACACTAATGACAACGAGGGGGCTCGTATGAAAAGGTTTGATTTAGAAGAGCGATTAATTTCGTTTTCAACGCGGATCATTGAAATAGTCAAGGCAATGCCAAATGATAAGGTTGGAAGTAATTTATCCAATCAATTGGTTAGGTCTGGAACTTCTGTATCCTTGAATTATGGTGAGGCTCAAAGTGGTGAGTCAAGAAGGGATTTTATTCATAAAATCAAAATTGTGTTGAAAGAACTTCGAGAGACTTTTATTTGTCTTAAACTGATAAAAAGAACTCACTTGTTAGAAGATGAATCTGTTTTAGATAAAGTACTTGATGAAAATGATCAATTAATAGCGATATTTGTAAAAAGTGTTGATACAGCTCAGAGAAATAATGAAAATGAAAGTAAGAAATAGAATAGCGAACAGGAGTAGGTGATATTCAAACTTCCAACTTCACTTCGTAAATCAAATATGAATGTTTCTTGTTCGGATATGATTTAATAGAGGTATGAATAAAGAATATTGAAATAGAATAGCCAACAAGGATTAACGATATTCGAATGATGCAACTTCGGAAATCATATATGGGTGTTTCTTGTTCGGATATGATTTAATAGAGGTATGAATAAAGAATATTGAAATAGAATAGCCAACAAGGATTAACGATATGCGATATATGAAGACTTTGCAAATCGTATATGGATATTTCTTGTTCGGATATGATTTAATAGAGGTATGAATAAAGAATATTGAAATAGAATAGCCAACAAGGATTAACGATATTCGAATGATGCAACTTCGGAAATCATATATGGGTGTTCCTTGTTCGGATATCATTTAAAGAAGTTAGAATTGAAAGTAAAGAAATAAAATAGCCAACAAGGATTAACGATATGCGAATGATGAAACTTCGGAAATCACATATAGATATTTCTTGTTCGGATATCAACTAGGAATAGGTAATGAGCTCCAATAGACATTCAGTTAAATTCTCCAAATTCATCGTCTCGCTCTTTGGGGTGGGATACTTTCCCGGTTTCCCGGGGACAATTGCTTCTTTGGTGACGGCAGCGATCGCCTATGCCCTGTATTCTGCTTTTGATCTTCATTGGATCTGGGATCTTGAAATATTTTTACTTTTTATGTTGTTGGGACTTGTTGTAGGTGCGCGACTGGTAAAGCATGTGGATATCAAGGATCCTTCATGGTTTGTTATGGATGAAGCTGCCGGCATGTGGCTTTCTATGCTCTTTTTGCCTAAAGATAATATATGGATAGTACTTATTGCCTTTGTAATGTTCCGTGTTTTCGATATTTGGAAGCCCTGGTTAATACGCAAAGCAGAAAAATTGCCTGGCGCAACAGGCATTATGATGGATGATGTAGTTGCTGCCATACCTAGTTGGCTGATAACATTTTTAATTTGGAGATTTTTGATGTGAGGTGCATCGACACGATGCCTTGTGTCAGTACCATAGAGATATTATGGAAATTTTAAAGCAAAAAACCGCCCTCATCATAAACATTGGCGACGAACTTCTCGCCGGGCACACTCTTAACACAAATGCTTGCTGGATGAGCAGTGAATTACGCAAGATAGGTGTTTATGTTACAAAACATCTGGTGATCGCGGATGAAGAAGAGGCAATTGTTTCTGTCTTGGATCAGCTTGATAATAGTGTTAATTATATTTTTATCACCGGCGGTCTTGGTCCGACTGATGATGATAAAACAAAAGCTATTATCACCGAATATTTTGGCGGTGAACTTGTTTTTTCTGAAGAAGTCTTTGCTGATCTTATTTTATTTTTTAAAAAGCGTAGTAAAATTCCTTCAGAAAGTAATCGTGAACAGGCTTTTATCCCAAACAATGCTGAGCGCATTATGAATTATAAAGGTACTGCAAGCGGGATGATCTTTTCCAAAGATAATAAAAAATATTATGTGATGCCGGGTATTCCTTATGAAATGAAAAGTATGATGAAGGAAAGTATTCTGCCTGCATTAGCTAAAAACGCTTCACCGACAGAATTTTGCTATGAAGTGAATGTCTTTGGACTTCCGGAATCGTATATAGCCGATCAAATCAAGAAAAACTTTCCTAAGGAATTAACACAAGTAAAAATTGCTTACTATCCCTCATTAGAGGGTATAACAATTCGTTTAAATTCTTGTGTAGAAGAAAATACCAAAGATCTGCAATTAAAAATAAGCCATCTTCTTGGAAAAGCAGTTTTCTCGCATTCCGGTGAATCTTTAGAAAGCATATTTGTTAATTTATGTATAGCTAAAAAACTCACTGTTTCTTGTGCTGAATCTTGTACCGGTGGACGCATGGCCGATATGATCACATCGGTACCCGGTTCTTCGCAAATATTAAATGAATCTTACATAACTTACAGTAACGAAGCAAAACAACGATTATTGGGAGTTCCGGAGAGCATTTTGCAAGCATATGGGGCCGTGAGCGAAGAAACAGTGACTGCAATGTTAAAAGGACTGTTTAATAAGACGAATGCGGATCTTTGTATTGCAGCAAGCGGTATTGCCGGACCTGGCGGCGGAACAGTAGACAAACCAGTTGGTTTGGTATATATTGGTGTTAAATATTATCATAAGATTATAATACAAAAAATTGTTTATGATAGAGGTCGTAAGAACAATAAAGAATATGCTGCCAGAGCCGCATTGAATATTGCAAGATTACTGATCTCTGAATAAAAAGCAGGAGGATACATGTCGGAAAAAAGAATATTTATCGCAATTCCGCTTCCAGAGAAAGTCAAAGAAGAATTAGGGCGGGTAAGGGAGCTGTTGGATCCTCTTTCTGAAGGGATCAAGTGGACGGATATTGAAAATTTACATATTACATTGAAATTCCTGGGAGAAACTCCGGAATGGGTTATGGATGATGTCAGGCAAGAATTTAAAAGGATATGTTCCGGGCTTAAATCATTTCAACTTCAGTTAAGTGATTTGACTCAATTTCCAAAGACCGGGGATCCAAGGATATTATTGGCCGGCTTACAAAAGGTACCCGCTCTTGTATATAAATTATCGGATGAATTGAATACAGGATTTCTTTCAATGGGATATGATGATACAGGCAAGAAATTTTTGCCTCATATCACCTTAGGAAGAGTGAAACAAAAGATTCACGAAGATTTTTTACCCGCATTTTATGATATTCCTCTCGAAGACATTGTTTTTACAGTTGATAAAATAGTTTTATACGAATCAAAATACCAGCGTTACCTGAAGTA